>Ga0315314_1000346_pt1 | contig 55545 bp, 58 predicted proteins | sample TDP9_MG_FD_203631 | JGI IMG/M metagenome (GOLD analysis project Ga0315314, IMG submission 203631) | Freshwater sediment microbial communities from Lake Towuti, South Sulawesi, Indonesia - TDP9 | ecosystem: Environmental > Aquatic > Freshwater > Lake > Sediment | place: Indonesia: South Sulawesi... | reverse complement strand
TCCTCCCGCGTCTCGAACTCATACCGTTTGTCCAGTACTGCTTCGAATCCACCGATACTTTCCATTATTACGTGCATGTACGTCTTCAATTCACTAGGCATAGGGGGTTTGGCGACTGGGCTGGCCCTCATTTCTCCAATGGAGGTGCCTGGCACCGAGAGGCGCGAGCTCATGGATACAGCGACGATAAGAACCACGCCACATGCGATGAGGAATGCAGGAAGCCCAAGCCCTATCCAAAAGCGGCTAAACCGACGCTCCTTCGGGGGCGCTGGCATAGACTCATCGACGCCGGGTTGGAGTTGCCGTTCCTTATCGAGCAAAGGCTCCCCGAATCGCCGTCTGGCAGGGGGCAATCCCTCCTTGGGAAGTGCTACAGATGGAGCTTCGGGCCGAACCTTCACCTTCCTTGCTCTGGCCCACTCCAACCCCTCCCTTGCCCTTTCATTTGAAGGATTCATAGCCAGTATCTTCTGAAGGAGGAGGATCGTCTCATCGAGGTCTCTACTGCAACCCGCTTTTCCCAACAAGGCGTCTTCATTGGTGGGGTCTAGATGTACGACCTCAGAGAAGAGGCGATATGCTTCTTCCTTCCGACCAGCCTTGAGGGCACCGATTGCCTGTCTCATCAACTCTTCCGCGTCGTTCATGGTAACGTCCTCCTTCAACTCTCCCATCCTCACTGATACATTACAAACTGGCATATATATTATAATAGAAAAGAATGAGATGGTAAAGACTTTCTGCCATACTTAACTTCGGTGAATGTTTCTGGTGAACCGGAGGTTAGAGATGGCAGGAAGCGATTTCGACGTGGAGGTAGGGAAGAAGATACAGGAGGCACGCACCGAGGTCGGGATCAGTCAGCAGGTCCTTGCCGACCGCATAAGTTCGAGTCAGACAGCGATCTCCCACTATGAGAGTGGAGCAAGAGCGGTCCCGCTTGAGATCCTCATAGAGATAGCAAGGGAGGTCCGGAAGCCCCTGAGTTACTTCCTGGGAGTACACGACGAGATAATGGTGATCAAAGGTACCACCCTGTATGAAATCGCCAAGGGAGTTGAGGAACACCCCGAGGATTTGGAGTTGCTTAAGCAGCTGTGGGATTACGTCAGGTCGCGGAGGGGTAGATAACAGGTCATTTCGCCTCAGTAACAAGGCGACGGCTAACCACCTCTGGCCGTCGCTCTTCTATCTCGGTCGCGGGAAAAGCGGTCGTTGCCCCAGATCACAGTGCTCTACAGTACTATTGACATCCTCTCAGCCCCCCGGTACAATCTTCCCCCCACAAATCGCTCCAGACCTGGGTCTAGTAGCCCGCTCACCATCGAATGGCTGGTTGTGATAGACGCAGGACCAGATAATCCCCGCAAGCTTGCCCATGGCAGCGATAACCGCCGCTTTACCTTCCATACCTTCCGATCGACGACGATCCACATAATCGGCGATGAAGTTCGGACGCCGATTGGGAGCAAGCAATCCCACCACAGCGATGTACAGGATGCCACGTCCATACCGCGAGCCTCCCCTGCCCATTCGGGACCGCTTCTGCGAAATGCCGCTTTGCTCGCATACCGGATATACACCTAACATCTTGCGGAACTTCTTCTTGGTGGGATACCTGCGAACATCTCCTACTAGCCCGATGATTTCCGCAGCGGTCCAAGGGCCGATCCCAGGAATGGTGAGGAGAATGCGAGCTTGTGGATGAGACGATAGTTCGCCCCGAAGCTCGTCCTCGATCTCTTCCAGAAGGTCGCGCTGTTGTTTCAACTGACGCGCCAAGAACAGGACAAGTGGCCGGTAGCGGGTGGCATCCGCGCCCATCGTCTCCTTCGCTAAAGCAATAAGGCTTTCTCGCCTCTTTCGGGAACGAATAGCTTTGAGCTGCTCTGGCTGAGCACCAGCCAGTTCCGACGGAGTCGGAAAAAGATGCGCAACCCCTAGGATGGCGGGCCAATGTTGTTCGGCGGCTTCAGGAAAGATCGCGGAGTAGATTCGGTGCAATCTGTTAGTTGTCGCGGTGATCATCTTACGCATCGCTCGTCGTTGTCGCGACAGCACCTTGATCGCTTGTGAGCGGTCAGCAAGATCAAGGGCCACAGGAGATACACCAAGGGGTTCACCGAGTGAGTCTCGCAGGTAGAGCAGGCGGGCTATGCAGCGGGCATCGATATCGTCATCCTTGTGGGTGATGCTGAAGAATCGCTCGCGCGCATCCTTCACCGCTGCACCATCCACGAAGAGGATGGTGCAGCGTTTCCCCAGGTACTCGGCAATGGGGCGAGAATAGTAGTATCCCGTCGACTCAAGCCCGACTACCACGTCCTCTTGTTGCGGGCCGCTGGCAGTGACAATGTGTCCGACCAACGAATCGAGATCAGCGCGCCGATTGAGAACTTTAAACGTGGGCGTCTTCTTCCATTGGGAATCGCCTCTCTCCATCACCTCCTCTTCAATAATCGCTACCTTGTGAAAACGAGAACCTATGTCGATTCCAACATATGTTGCCAATTCAACCACCTCCCGTTATTGTCCTGGGCTTGACGAAAAAGCAACGAAACTCGCCGCGGGCAGGGAGAATCGAGACGTTGGGAAGCAAAGCGCCATCCGAGTGGGAAAGCCCTTTATCGAGCCATCGTACCATCACCCTCGAGGGCTGGGCCCAATTTCCTCGGCCAGGAAAGGCAACACTTGCGCTCTGTCCTGAGCCCCTGAAGGAACCCATCTCAGGCCTCTCTGGCTTTGCCTAGAGCGACAAAGAGATCACCGGAGTTTGATTCCCGCATCGATTAAGTGAACCACCATGCCCTTCGCCTTCACTCTAAAAGAGAAGCGGTAAATCCAGCGACACTGCCTCACTACGACCACTCACAGGTGATGACTCTCAGTCTTTCGTCGTGGGCTGCCCTTTTGATGATTGAAACGTTGACAATCGTCCTCTCGGGTGGGGATAATTACAGCAGCCAGGGGTCGGAGAAGTTCGGTCCACCTTGAAACCAGGGCTTATCACCCACACCTAAAGCCGGACTCTTGATTTCATATGATACTCTCCTCCAAAGGCCAGCTTGCTTTTTGGGCTCAGAACCCACGGGGTTCGTCGGCCTCGCCCCTGGCAGTGGCATGATAGCACTCAAACCTTTGCTTGTCGAGGTCCAAAACCACGAGCAACCCTTCTCTCTCTGCTACATAGGGCTTGGCTCGGGTCGTGCGCAAATAGATCCGGGCGCGACAAATATAGACTGGTCGTCCACTTCCTAAGACGACACCGACGCAGCTGGTCTACACCTCTGGTAACGCCCACCCTGGGATCACGGAGATCATCGGGAGTCCACCGCAACCTCGGCAACCTATCCTGCCTGGCCTTCCTTATCTCTTCGCCGGGATAACCTATGCCATCGACGAGGATGGAGTGTCCCCCTGTAATTTTCCACCATTTTGCCCCATTTGAAGCGAGTGCTCCCAATGACTGAACTCCATACTCCATGGGTATCACTGGCCAGTCTTTTTCGATGTCAGGGGCGCCTCGTAGATTCTGCAACTATCCTGCAGGAGGTATGGGGAGTCGAATACAGAGAGGAAACTCACTACGTGAAGAACTACATTCGGCGCTTGAGGCAAAAGCTAGAGAAGGATCCCAAGAGCCCTCAGTACATTCTGACCGAGAGGGGGTTCGGCTACAGGTTTGTCGAGGGAGGGGAGTAGGAGAGACAGGAGCTGACTGGGAACCGCAGCCGGCGAGGCAAGAAGGGCGCGGGCCGTACAATAGCGCGCCCTCCCCGTTTGAGGGGAATATCAGAGGCAAGATCGAGTGGATGCGGCGCTTGGAGAATTTTTACCTCTGTCTAACGCCAGTCTGCTAGAATAAGATCGATGTCTGGGACGCCTCTGACGAGTGACCTGCATGGAGAAAAGGAGTCCGGTCTGTGGAAGTTAGGGTCATAGCGGCGGGAACTGACCTTGCCTTCCTGGACCAGCTGGAGTCTAGGCTCACCGTGTGTGGATATCCGGTGGGGAAGGTGGGGTCGATACCGGATTTGCTGCGCCAACTCTTTCACTATGAGCCCTCTCTTGTCATAGTGGTGAATGATCGCCCTTCTCCTGCTTGGGATGCCAAGGAGGCCTGTCGCCGAGTGCACGAAGTCTCGCACGCATCGGTGATGGCCATCGCATATGAGCGAGAGGTCGTAGACATGCTGAGAGCGGGAGCCGACGATTCTGTGGCCTGGCCGATAGAGTGAGAGGAATTCATAGGGCGACTAGCCGCCCTCTTGCGCAGAGCCACCAAGCGAGGCCAGCCCAAACATTTACCTTCCATCCTGGCAGAAGCCGGCGTTTGGATCGGTTTCGACTCCCAAGAGGTCAACATCCACGGCCAGGATGTCGCCCTCACCGACAAAGAGTTTCGCCTCCTCACTCACCTGGTGCGCAACCACGGTCAAGTGGTGTCCCGCGATCGGCTCGAAGCTGTGATCAGGGACGATCGCGAGAGGAAAGAAAGCGAATTGCTGCGGCAATACATCTTTCGCCTCAGGCGGAAGATAGAACGTGACCCGTCGAACCCTCGCGTGCGTCACTCACCGGGGAGCGGGATACTCCTTCGATCTCCACAGCCTCTAACACCCTGTGCGCGCAAGCGAGTGGCCGGGAAGAAGGATGGAATCGATGGTCGATGACACTCGGAAGAGTCAAGGGCTCTTATGCGGGGATGAGACCGATATGGTGTGGAATATCTCTGGCCGCGACGATTCGAGAACCTAACTGGGGTGAATTAGTGACTGTTTCGGTAAGAGGGGTTTGGTAAGGTGACATCGCAGCTGATTCCTGAAGTCGCGGTCGTCTGGTTTTATCCACGGGTTTCAACATTGTAGAAGGGAGGATTGACAACTAGGACCTCTCATCGGCACCAAAAGGCCCGCTTGAACGCGCGGCGTCCCATCAGGAGATCACCATGAAACATTGGTGCGCTCTATAACCCAACGCGCGTAAGGAAGAGCAGGTTCACAACTCACGGAAAGCCAAGGGTCTTGAGATATCTGCCTGCTGTCAAGACCAGGAAGAACGGTAACTACAAAGTCGCGCGCTTCTTCTCTTGCTACCTCTTCGTACGCGTCGACCCCTCCAATAGTCTTTCCTCCCAGCGCTCCGTCCCTGGCTCGAGAGCGATTATCAGCTTAGGTGGTGAGCCCGCTACCGTCCTTGAGGATGGCATCTCCATGATGAAAGGGCGCTGCCCTACATAGAAGAATCGGGCTAATGGGACATGCGTATTCCAGCCTGGTGACGAGATGGTGGTGAAGTGTGGGCTGTTACGGAATTCGAGGCCGTGTTTGACCGGAGCACGTACTGACGGGATAGAGGCAGATATCCCGTTGGATTTTCTGGCTCCCTCGACGCCCGTGAAGTCGAATAGGACTGTTTAGACAAAGGCCGGTGGCCCTCCTTGGACTAATGGGAGCATCGGACGCCTGTTACTGCTGCCTCGATTCTCAAAGCAAGCTCAGAAAGGCTGAGCGTGCCTAAAGGTTTTTCGCAAGCCCAGAAGTCCCTACCTGGCTGGCAGAGTACGTCATTTGCGTGGGTAGTGGCCGGTGCTTGATCAGGCAAATACAAAGAGAGCCGTTACTGCGTAAGACTTCGGCAATCTACGGCGAGCGTTCTTCCTGGCCGTTGGGCATAGCTGGGGTAAGGCGATAAGGCGACATAGCTTCCTCACCTCACATCTTCCGGATTGGATCTCACTCATTGTCGGACGTCGCGGCATGTTAGGCTTTGTCTGCCAGTGTTAGCCGTTGTGCATATTTGTAATTGACCCTTGACAAATGCGGCAGGTCGTTGTATACTAGAAAGCAAACTTGCCCGACGGCTCTACGGTGAGGGAGCGACAGGATTTGAGGCGGTTGACTATATGGCCCGGTTCCGTCTTGTATGGCTACGCTTCAAACCCATCACCTTTCTTCCCCTGGGTGATTTGCTGCTGGTGAACCTCGCTACCCTCTTGGCTCTTCGGCTATGGGCTGTGAGAGATGGCCAAGAGGCGGTCTGGTGGGAGTTCATCGTTTCCCACGCCCAGTGGTTCTTGGCGCTGTCAGCTCTATGGCTCTTGATGGCTGTAGTCCAGGGGCTATACACCCAGAGGACACTCTCCAAGGTGGTGGATAGTCTATTGGCGCTTCTAGCGCTAACTGGTTTGTTCCTGTTTGCATATTTTGTTGTTTATTTCTTCGCCCCGGTTGGCATGCTACCCCGGCGTTTCGGGCTTGAGGCCGCCATCCTCTCTATGGCTCTTGTCGCCCTGTGGCGAGCGGCCCACATCATCATCTGCACCGGCTTGATGGTCGCTCGTTCGGCCTCCGTTGGGCAGACAGGTGGGGTGACAGAGTTCGTCCGCGAGGTCATCCGCGAGACATTTGCTTCTGATGGCCACAAGCCGCGCGAGGCGCCCTCCGTCCATCTTAAGGGTCGAGTCATGGAGGAGCTTTATACCGTGCGGGAGGTAGCCGAGCTTCTCAAAGTACATGAGGCCACCATCTGGCGGTGGTGTCGGAGTGGCGATCTACGGGCCTTTCGCGTGGGCCAGCGGTGGCGGATTGCGGCCAGCGACCTGCAGAGACTTATGGAAGCTAAGGAGGAGATGACACCTGATAGAAAGTCATAAGTCTGAGAGGTGATCTCATTGGGGTAGAGGATCTCTTAATGGCAGGATCTCGGCAAGTCATGGCTTGGGGAAGCTTAGATGATGAGGAAAGCAGGAGGATGAACAGATCGTCACGGCATGTGCGATCGGTTGTAGATTCAGACTCGAGGGGGACAAGCTCGGCCTAGAAGACGTTGGCGTCTCAAAGGCTGACACTTTCTAACCTTTTTGGGGAATCATGGAATATTGGTACGCTCTATACACTAAGCCACATAAGGAACACCAAGTTAGCAGCTTCCTGGAAAGCAAGGGTTTCCAGACCTATCTTCCCCTCATCCAGGTTAGGGAGCGCGGCCGGGAAAAGAGTGTGCTGTTCTTCTCTTGCTATCTCTTCGTCCGCGTCGGCCCCTCTAATGGCTTTTGTACTCTACGCTGGACCCCTGGCCTCAGAAGGGTCGTCAGCTTTGGCGACCAACCGGCCCTGGTTGAGGAACATGTGATCTCTTTCATCGAACAGCGCCTAGCCGATATGCAGGAATCGGGCTGCACAGCGTATCGGTTCAAGCCAGGGGATCGGGTGGCCATAACCTCTGGCCCCTTGAGGGATTTTGAAGCGATCTTCGACCAGAACTTGTCTTCCCAGGACCGGGCGAAGATCTTGGTAGATTTCCTCGGTCGATGGACGCGCTGTGAAGTAGAGATCGACTGTCTTGAGAGAGTGCATTAGCGCGCACTTCCAACCATGGGGAAAACTGAATACGGGTGAGCAGTGCTCGCAGTCCAAGTGCAGGCACTGAACGGCGGAGCGTGCCTAGATTTCGTCACCGAGCCCCTTGCCGGACTCTCGAATGGTTCTGACTGGCGACCCTTAGGGTGGCCGTGCGCGACGATGGCTTTGTCTGAGATGTGCCTTTTGTGCTGTGGGGCGCTGACCATCAAGCAGCCGACGGCAAGTGCGGAATGGGAGGATGACGAGGTCTATCAGCAACATTCCAGAGGTATCTGATTTCTTTGCCCACCTGCGTCTCAAGAACCTCTCCCCTCGAACCATAGTCGAGTACAAAAAGGTCTTAGACAGCCTCTTTGACCACATCGGTTTAGGCGACTCACCGCCGAGGGAGATCACTACTGCTCAATTGCGAGAGTATGTGGCCAGCCTACAGCAGAGAGGCTTGGCCCCCAAGACGGTTAACAACTATGTCTTGGTCATAAAGCGGTTCTTCGGCTTCCTTTTGGTTGAAGGCCACATCGCAGAAGATCCGTCGTTGCGCCTTCCCCGGCCCAAGGTGGGAAAGCGATTACCCAAGGCGCTGACCCTCACTCAGGTGCAAGACCTATTCGCTGCCTTCAAAGGAGAGACGCCCACGGAACGGCGCGATCGGATGTTCTTCCAATTGGTCTATGGCTGTGGCCTGCGGGTGAGCGAGGCAGCCAACCTAAGACTGGAAGACATTGACTTTAGCGAAGAGGCCCTCCGGGTCGTTGGCAAGGGGGACAAGGAACGACGACTATATCTAAAGCCCAACTTGGTCCAGGCCCTGAGAGAATATGTCGCAAAGAATAAACCAAGGACATATCTCTTCCCAGGCCGGGGCGGTGACAAGTCCATCACGTTCCGGAACATGGACGCTCGACTTAAGGGGTACGTAAGGGCCGCGGGCTTGCCGGACCGGGTTACGCCTCACACTCTTCGGCATTCTATCGCTGTTCATTACCTGATCAACGGGGCTCCTATCACCTTTGTGCAGAATCTGTTGGGTCACGAGAGTCTGGCGACGACCGGGATTTATACTCGGCTAGCTGACACGATGACCAAAGAGATTGCGTTGAACACTCCGACGGCGCTGGATGAGGTGCTTCCAGCAGAACAGACGATGTTGAAGGAGCAGATGGCAGCGTACGAGGCGGAATATGAGGAGTGGGACGCTCTGGGGATCGAGCTAGCGAGGTAGAAAGGCGCGCCAAGACAACGGAGTGAACAACGCGGCACTTGCGGAAGTTCCTAACAAAGGATCAACATCGTGAGTCAAACATTCAAAATGCTTGAGAAGAAAATCCAGAAGAGCTACGAGATCATTGGGGGCACCTATGAACGGTTCGCGCCAGACCGGATGGCGTTAGCTTGGACAGGTGGCAAGGATAGCACTCTGTTGCTGTGGCTGGTGCGCCAATATGCACTTACGCACCAGCGCCCACTGCCCAAGCTCATGTTCATCAACGAGGGACACCTCTTCGATGAGATCGAGAGCTTTGTAGCCAAAATAGTGGCTGAGTGGAACCTGGGGGTGTACGAGGTTAAGAACGAAGATGTACTAGCCCAAGTCCAAGAGGTCGGCGATCCAGTCTACGTGAGCCGGCTGAATGCCCGCAACCAGCGGGAGCTGGAGCGGCTGGGCTTCGATGGAGAGTGGTTCCCCTTTGAGCCCGAATCCTACGTGGGCAACCACCTGATGAAGACAGTGGCGATGAACATCTGGCTGGAGGAGCAAGGTATTCGAGCCTTGATGACCGGCATCCGCTGGGACGAGCAAGAGGCGCGGGCCAACGAGACCTATTTCAGCCCTCGCTATGACCCTGACCATATACGTGTCCACCCCTTGCTGCACTTCAAGGAGCGTGACGTGTGGGAGGCCATCCGTAGTCACGGCATCCCCTACGCCAGACTGTACGAGGAAGGCTACCGCTCACTGGGCGCGAAGAGCACCACAACCAAGGTGACCGATCTCCCGGCCTGGGAACAGGACCTGGAGAACACAGCCGAGCGGGCCGGCCGCCGCCAGGACAAGGAGGGGATCATGGAGCAGCTCCGGGCACTGGGGTATATGTAACGCTACGCTACAGTCTGAAGGTTTGACAAAAGGGGCTGTGCGGTTGGTCCTAGGAGGGTTGCTATCGGTCTCGGGTGCAAGATCGATCGCCTGAAAGTTCATACTTGCACGTTGAAATGAATTCGATGGCGAGCTCGGGAATTGAGACTATGGATGTCGCAAGGCGCTTTCCCAAGAATAACTCTCGCCTGGTGATAGTTGGCCTCGATGGCATGCCATATCGCCTCATAAAGAATCTGGCGGAAAAGGGTACGATGCCTAACATGAAGCGACTTATTGAGGAGGGCGTTTTCCGCCAAATGGAATCCTCTATACCGGAGGTATCGTCGGTCGCCTGGAGTTCGATCATCACCGGAACCAATCCCGGGGTGCATGGGATATTTGGCTTCACGGATTTGGCACCGGGGACCTATAGGATGACGTTTCCGAATTTCAACAGCCTCAAGGCTAAGCCTTTTTGGGAGCGGGAGAGCAGTAGGAGATCGGTGATCATCAATGTACCTAACACCTATCCAGCCAGATCCCTAAATGGCGTTCTGATCGCTGGCTTCGTGGCCCTGGATCTAGAAAAGGCTACCTATCCCCGCTCATTGGTCCCTCAACTGGAGAGCATGGACTACCGCGTAGATGTGGATTCTCAGCGGGCCCAAGAATCTCTTAGTTTTTTTCTTAAGGACTTGGATAGGACTCTTGAAGCGCGGATATCCGCATACCGGTATCTTTGGCATGAGGAGGATTGGACGACGTTCATGCTGGTATTCACCGGCGTTGACCGATTGGCCCACTTCTTGTGGGATGCTTACGAAGATGAATCCCACAAGTATCATTGGGCTTTCTTAAGCCATCTCCATCGGATAGACGAAGTGCTGGGGGAGATAATGCAGGGGATGGAAGATGATGATTCTATCATACTACTCTCTGACCACGGATTTGAGTTACTGGAAAAGGAGGTCTATATCAATGTCGCATTGAGGGAAGAGGGGTTCTTGAGCTTCGACCGAGAGCCTCCTGCAAGCCTCAAGGAGATTGGCAACAGCACGAAAGCCTTTGCCCTCGACCCTGCCAGGATATATGTGAACCTCAAGGGTCGATATCCTCGGGGATGCGTCAAGCCCGAAGATCGAGAGGCTGTGATCAGGGACCTGGAAAGCGCTTTCTCCGCTCTGGTGGTTGATGGAAGAAAGGTCATTAGGCGCGCTTACCGAAAGGGAGAGATCTTTGAGGGTCCTTTCTCCCCTCAAGCACCTGATTTGGTGCTCCTGGCCAATGAGGGGTTTAACCTAAGGGCCAGCATCAAGGCTGCGCAGCTTTGGGGAAAGGACATTCGAACCGGTAAACATTCTCAACCGGATGCCTTTTTGCTGGTGAAAGGTGACGGTGACAAGGGGATTGTGCCGAAGAAACCACGTGTCTTTGATGTGGTAGACATCATGGATAAACTACAGCGGAGGAGGCCAATATGAAGCTGCACAACGCTGACAAAACATGTTGGAATTGCCCCGCAATCGATCTGGCGGGGAAGGTTGACTTTCGGGCCTGTGGGCAGTCTGCGGAGAAGTTTGAGAAAAGGGTGAGCGAGGATTCAGACATCTACATCATGGCCGAGTGCCATAGGCGTCCTGAATTGGGCCTCTTCGATCCCATCTCGATCACCTTCGAGCAATGCCCAGAATGGCAGGCGACACCTTACGGATACATGCTCCAAAATATGCGAGTGATGATCCTGGGCATGGACGGGTATCTGGGATGGACGTTGACCCTCTGGCTTGGGAGCCTGGGCTGCGAGGTCAGTGGCATCGATAACTACAGTCGTCGTGATTGGGTGATGGAGCGTGGATCGCACACGATTGTGCCCATCGCCAGGATGACCGAGAGGCTTCACGCTGCAAAGGAGGTTCTGGGACTTGATATCAATTTCCGCAGGATGGATATCATGGACCGCGCTCGGCTTCGTGGATTCGTTGAGGAGGTCAAACCTGAGGCGATCGTTCACTATGCAGAAAATCCCAGTCCCGCGTATAGTATGATTGACGCCGAGCACGCCATTGAAGTTCAGCGAAACAACGTCTTGGGTACATTGGGACTCTTGTTTATCATTAGGGATACGGTTCCGGAGACTTCGCTTCTGAAACTGGGGACCATGGGCGAATATGGGACCCCTCTAACCGGCCGTCCGCTTTTTGAGGGCATGTTCCCGGCCGACGCAGTTCTGCATTGGGATGGCCGTGAATGGAGCATGGGCGGGGAACTCACGCCCCGGGATCCAGTGAGCTTCTACCATGTCAGCAAAGTGCAAGATACCTTCAACATCTATGAAGCGTGCAAGTACTGGTGGCTCCGTTCATATGATATCATGCAGGGAGTGATCTACGGGGTGCACACCGATCAGGTGTCGGCTGACCCCAGATTGCGGACTCGGCTTGACATCGACGAATGTTTTGGCACGGTGATAAACCGTTTCGTTGCACAGGCAGTGATAGGCTTCCCTCTGACGATATATGGCGCCGGGGAGCAGATCCGTGCCTTCATCGCTTTGGAAGATGCGATGCAGTGCATGACTCGCTTGATTTGCTCTCCCCCGGAGCCTGGGCAATACGCGGTGGTCAATCAGATGTCCGGTTACTACAGCATCGGCGAATTGGCAGAGACTGTGGCCAAAATCGGCCGGAAATATTTTGATCTGCCTGTAAAGATTCAGCGGGTGGAAAACCCTCGGGTGGAAGCCGATCGACATCCCTTTGAACCCATCTATGAAAAACTGCCCAAGGAGTTTGGCTTTGAGCCCAGAGTTTCCCCCGAGGAAGCCGTTTACAGGATGTTTGAACTGCTGACTCGACCTGAAATCAAGGAGAGAATTGAACAGAAGAAGCACCTCATTCTTCCTCAAACCTGGTGGTCGGGGATAAAGAAACGAGTGGAGACGATAGAAGTTTTTGAGGAGGCGGAAGCATCAGAGGAACCAGTAATCGTCGAACAACCGGTCTTGGAGTAGGTCTTTGAAAGGGTGAGGGTATGAGCCGCACCTTGCACCTTACAGATGCCAATTTTGAGGAAGAGGTACTCGGATCACAGATCCCCGTCTTGGTAGACTTTTGGGCTTCGTGGTGCCCGCCTTGCAAGATGGTAGAGCCGATTCTCGCTGAATTGGCCGAAGAGTGCGACGGAAAGGTTAAGGTTGGCAAGCTCCACGTAGACCAGAATCCAAAGACGGCTTCCAAATACCAGATTATGGGAGTTCCTACTTTCGTGTTGTTCAATTCAGGTAAGGTGGTTCAGCGGAGGACAGGGGCGCAGTCGAAAGAGCAACTCAAGCAAATGGTGAGTGAAGTCGTTTGAGAATCTCGGTAGTGATCCCAGCTTACAACGAGGAGGATCGAATCGGAGACGTAGTGCGGACGGCGGGTCGGTATGTGGACGAGGTGGTCGTGATCGACGACGGGAGCACTGACAGGACAGGCGAGGTTGCCCGAGCAGCTGGGGCGCGAGTGATACGGCAAGACAACGCTGGTTACATCGCAGCAATAAAGCGGGGCTTCCAGGAAGCATCAGGAGATGTAGTTGTTACTATGGACGCCGATGGAGAGCATCGGGCCCAGGATATTCCAAGGTTGGTAAGGCCAATTCTGGATGGCGAGGCTGATCTGGTGCTGGGCAGACGACCGGAGATTGCTCGGTTCTCAGAACGGTTCTTGAACTGGCTGACAAACTTTCGAGTGCGTGTGGGCGATTCCGGGACGGGCTTGCGTGCCCTGCGGCGGGAGCTTGCGTTGAGACTGGAGCTAAAGGGGCGCTGTATCTGCGGGATCTCGGTCTTGGAACCGGTCGCCCTAGGGGCGCAGATTGCCGAGGTGCCGGTTGAGTTGATGCGAGCGGAGAAGTCACGGCGTATTGCCTGGTTCCACCTGCCACAGGTGTGGCACGTGGTGAAATGGCTGTTGAAGAGGCGGAGGGGTTGAGAAGCATATTGGTGACTGGGGGTGCGGGCTTCATTGGGGCCAACCTGGTGCGAATGCTCCTGGCCGAAGGTTACCGCATTTGCGTCCTGGACAATCTCAGCACGGGGCGGCGGGAGTACCTGGAGGGCCTAGACTTGGAGGTGATGGAGGGGGATATCGGGGATACCGAGGTGGTGGCGGCGGCTGTGAAGGGCGTTCATGAGATTGTCCACCTAGCCGCTCAGTGCGGGGTATCTGGCTCGTTGGCGAATCCTAGGCTGGACTGCGAGGTGAACATCCTCGGTACGCTGAACTTGCTGGAAGCATGCCGCCGGTATGATGTGCAGCGTTTCGTCTTCGCCTCGTCGAATGCCCCACTTGGCCGGCAGCGCCTGCCGGCCAGCGAAGACAAGGCCCCACTCCCCATCTCCCCCTACGGGGCCAGCAAACTGGCAGGGGAAGCGTACTGTCTGGCCTACCACGGCTCGTGGGGGTTGGGGACGGCGGTGCTGCGTTTCGGGAATGTGTATGGTCCCTTCTCGGCTCACAAGAACAGCGTGGTGGCCAAGCTCTTCAAGGACATCGTGAGCAAGAGAAGTATCACTGTGAATGGGGATGGAAAGCAGACCCGGGACTTCTTATACGTGGACGACCTCTGCCAAGCCATCCTGCTGGCCCTGGAAAGCAGTGCGAGCGGGGAGGTGTTTCAGATAGCGACAGGGGTGGAGACGAGCATCTTGGAGCTGGTGGCGCTGGTGCAGAAGGTGGTGGATCAGGATGTGGACATGCGCCACGGCCCACCCAGGCAGGGAGACATGCGTAGGAACTATGCCACTATCGCTAAAGCGCGGCGGATGCTAGGGTGGGAGCCTACAACGGATCTAGTTACTGGCCTGCAAGAAACCTACGCTTGGTTCAAATCACCAATTTCAAAGATCGTATGGAACCAAAGATGCCTAACTTAGAAAATACGCAAAATCTATGCAATTTACAGTTGGCCCTCTGCCAACTTCTACGGGGCCGCCCTGGCATACGGAATCGTATGGACAATGCGCGAGCATGATTCTTCACAGACGTCGCTTATCGTTTCATCCAGAGCTCAAGAGGCCAAGAAGCGGCTCTTCGAGGTAGCCAAGGGGACCGGCATCGCCTTCTGGGGCCTTCTTTTGGCAAAGGTTATCAAGTATGTAACGCGGATATTGATTGTCCGGAAGGCTGGGCTGGCAGCCTACGGACTGTTGAACCTGGGCTTGGCCGTTATTTCTCTGCTCGCGGTCTTCGCGCTGCTCGGATTGCCGAAGTGCCGGTTGAGTTGACGCGAGTGGAGAAGTCACGGCGTATCGGCTGGTTCCATCTGCCACAGTGTGCGACGTGGTGAAATGACTGTTTGCGAAGCGATCCTAACGCATCAAGGCGACTGCGGCCCACCGTGTTCAAAGAAAGGTTGAAGTCGTGAAACCGAACTCGCTTATCCGTTATCGGAAGGGAGAACTCACTGTAAGCATAAAGGTTCTATTATCACTGGTGACTATGGCCGTAATCGCTCTAACCATCGCAAACGGTAGATTCCTTGTGGGCGCATTCTACAACAACCTAGGAAGCATCGGTTTGAGTAGACACCTACCCGCAACGCGACCCCAAGCACTTGAGGCAAGCCAGGCCGATTTCGAGCGAGCTATTTCATGGAGCTCAAGCAATGCTTCCGCTTATCGGAGCTTGGGAAGGGTATTCTATGAACGGGGTAGTTTTCTTGCTGCCGTCCACGTTTTGGAGAAAGCCTTGTATCTGTCTCCAAGTGATCGGTGGGCGCGTTTTTGGCTTGGAAATGCTTATGCAGCTGCCGGCATGGAACAGCCGGCTATCGCAGCATGGCGAAAGGCTGAGGCGCGAGACTACTTTTATGTCGGTGGAGCGCGCTACCTCGCCCTGGGCGACGCAGTCAAAGCTGAGAGCTGGCTTAGAAGAGCTGTGGCTATCGATCCCTCTTCGACCGGTGCGCACATGCTATTGGCTTACATACTTTGGGGGAAAGGAAATCGAGAAGATGCACTTTCATTCCTGAACAAAGTTCTCGATCTGGAGCGAGAAGGCTCCGCCGAATGGTACTTTGCCTTGGGCGAAAAGCGGCGCGTGTCCATGGACTGGGACGGGGCCTTTGACGCGTACCAAAAGGCCGTGCAGTTGGACCCATCGAGTAGCAAGTATTGGTATCGTGCAGGGCTGGCGCTGTACAGGAGCGGAGGGACCATCGATGAGGTTATGCACTTTCTAGGAAAGGCTATTGAGACCGATCCACAAAATATCTCCACTTATCTCGTCGTTGGTGACATATATCTGGCTCAAGCAAACTATTCAGAAGCCGAACGGTGGTATCTGAAGGTTGAAGAGGTTTCGGCTGAGAGCGAGTACGCACCCCTTTTCCTAGGAAAGAGCGCACTAGCCCGTGGAGCTCTTGAAGATGCACATAAGCACCTAACACAGGCTCTAACTAGAAATCGGCACAACGCTGACGTTCACTACTATCTTGGTCTATACTACAAAGCCAAAGGTAACCTGCGGGAAGCCGCGGCCGAATTGGAGACGGCTGTTCAGCTGAGCCCAGCTACAGGCTACTACTTGGGTCTGGCGGAGACCTATCAGCAGATTGGTGACTATTTGAAGGCCCTGCGCATCTACCAACGCATGTTAGAAATTGATCCAGATAACGCAACCGCGCGAGAACAGATCGATCTGTTAGAGGCGCTTCTACAACCACATGAGGAATGATGCGAGAACATCGTACTTTCGCTGGGGGGGCAATTTCTGGTGCAAGCGGATTCTTAGAGGCTAGGCTGCACGCAGGTAGAAATCTCTTCTTCGCACAAGGGATCGCCAGAGATGTTATTACGCTACTTGTGGGCAACGGCATCGCAAGAGTCTTCTCCCTTCTCTTCTCCCTTCTTGTGGCCCGAGCGCTGGGTCCCGCTGAGTATGGAATTGTAACCGTGTGTCTGTCAATAATTCTCTGGTTGCCGTCCTTGACGAGATTGGGGATGCAGGAAGGAATTGTCAGGCTCGTCGCCTCAGACATGGTTGTAGGAGACTCCAATTCGGCTAATTTGGTCATCAAGGTAGGGTTGAAAACTAGACTGGCTGTATGCGCCTTGGTGCTCGCCGCAGGTGTGGCTATCTCTGACACGCTCGCGGTGCGTGTTCTCAACACTCCCCATGCTGCCCCCTTTCTTAGGATGAGTTTCGCGGCGGCGGCAGGGCTGTCGGCGTTTGACTTGATGCTAGGGAATCTTCAGGGCTTGAATAGGTTCGCGAGCTACGCTGCATTGCAAGCAGGATTGAGTTTGGCCAAGTTCATTTTCGTCCTAGCGATTGTCTGGCTGGTAGGAGAGTTGACAATAACCGAGACGCTACTCCCATGGCTAGTGTTTCCACTCGCGGCAGCCATCATAGGTCTACGGATGTTGCCCAAGGGGTTTACAAGAGCGACCGGCGATGAGATGAAAGTGCTCAGGTATCTGGTCTTCGTCGGGAAGTGGATGCTTGTCAGTGGTCTTGCCTGGCTGTTGCTTGGAAACGCTGATGTGTTCTTTTTGATGCACTACGCATCGTCAACGGCTACAGGCCTCTATGGTGCATCCATGACACTAGCGCTCGGCATGGCTTTTTTGAAGAACGCTTTCTCACTTGTGCTCTTGCCGCATGTGAGTACCCTTAAGAATGCAGGTCAGCTCAAGAGTTACGTGAAGCAAGTGTTGCACCTTGGTCTCCCCGGCGCGGGCCTGTTTTTGATGGTGATAGTGATTTCCCTGCCCTGGGTGATCCCAGCTCTGTACGGTTCGTCTTACGCCGCCGCTGTTCCCGTGGCCAGAGTTCTCTTCACGGCTTTCACGGTTGACGTGATCGCGCTACCTTTGGCCATCACCTTCTTCGCTCTGGAAGAGCCTCGGTTCATCGCCTTCCAAGATCTGGTCAGGTTGTTTATGGGTCTTGGGGGATACGTGTTGCTAATACCGGCGCATGGCGCAATTGGCGCTGCCTGGGCTGTTATGGTCAGTAATATGGCGGCAGCTGCGTTCACTGTGGTAGGGCTCAGGGTGGTGCTTGGAAGGCCAAACACAGGGTTAGGCCGGGCTCCGGGGTGACCTAGAATGGGGCTAGATTCAGTTGATCAGGCGTTGGCCAGAAGGAAACTTCTTTGGGAAGGCATGACTACCTCTCCAGGGTTCGGTTGGAATTGCAGCAAAGCCCTAGAGCGTTGAGTGGAGGAGCGACCTGCCTGTTCTCAGGTCTTTTCAATCGCTAAGGCATATACTTAAGACCCCTGGTTTGCCTGTCCTGCTTGCCTGGATGGCGCTGGTTGTGGTAGTCGCGGGGCTGTTGCCTCTGGCCATCGGCACCCTTCCACCCTCGTTTGACTCCACGGTGCTCATCCTGGGCTCGCTGGGTGTACTCGTTTTTCTTGCCGTTGCCTTCTACAGCCCATTTGTGGGTCTAGTTATCTGTCTGGCTTGGCTGGCTAGCCCTGTTTCTCTTTATATAGACCAGAGGTCGGATAGTTATGTGACGGCGCTCATGTGGCTCGTGATTGCGCCGGCTTGCGCCATGAGAACCGTTGGGGGGCGAAACAAACGAGCTCGAACACCTCTAGATGCTCCCATGTTGCTCTTCCTTGGGGTATTCTTGGGAAGCGCGATTCAAGGTTTCATAGTTGGCAACGAACGCTGGTATGTCTTTGGAGACCTATATCAAGCACTGGAGTTCGTCGTTGCGTACTTCTTGGCCTCCAGGCTGGTTAGAGATAAACCCAAACTGAGAGTTTTGTTGATCACGCTTCTAGCAGTGGTGTCAGCCACGCTGCTGGTTCGCCTTTCACTATATGTAATGGGGTCCAGACTGTTTCGATCTATCGCTTCCGTGGTCGTGTCCGGAACGGAAATGCCGAGAATAACCAACCTCTGGCTGGAAACCTTGACCCTCTCCGTTCTAATTGCGCTCCTGAGCACTGGGCCTCGCAAGGTGCACCCAATCATTTGGCTGGGCTTGATCGTGCCATATATGGCGTACATACTGTTGACTCTAGGACGGGGCAACTGGTTATTGTTGGGTGTTGCCATCATGTGCTACTTCGTTCTAGGTCGGGGCAAAAGGCTTCGCTTGATGACTGGACTCACTCTTGTGCTTATGGGCAGTTTGCTGGTCGGTGGCTTCATTCTGGCTATGGCGCACATGAGCGGCCCGTCCCTGGCTGAGCTGATTCGAGACCGGGCATACTATACGGTTGAACAGTTTCTCCACCCGCAGTCTCCAGTCCAGCAAGCACGTATCTTGGAGGTGCAGGCAACGACGCAGGCGTGGTTGAGTTCGCTTGGCAGCTTCCTCATCGGCCATGGTCTTGGTGCAGAATACATGGGTATCTATGCTGTTTCCCAAAGGTCAGTTGCGTTTGGGCAGAAGCACTATGTTCATACGTTTCTGTCGCAGCTCTTATTCAGAAGCGGTCTCTTGGCACTACTGTCATATGGGTTCATCGCGGCAATGTTCCTTCGGCGAAGCCTGCAAATCTATCGGCGGTTACCGCCAGGTTCTGAGAAAGCACTCTGTCTCGGTCTATTTGGCTCTTATGTGGGCGTTCTAGCAAGTTCGTTCGGGGCCACTATAGCCCTCACCCATCCTGTTGGGGCGTTCATAGGAGTAGGCATGGCATTGGTACTTAGTATGGGAGGTGGGCCTTGAACCGGAGGATCTATACATTAAGGAGCCCCTCGGATATCCAGATTTTCTTCAACTTCTTTCCAACGCTGCCTTGGTGCTGACCGACTCGGGCGGCGTGCAACAGGAAAGCTGTAGCCTGGGCACTCGTTGTGTAACTCTTCGAGAGTCAACGGAGTGGACGGAAACCATCGAGCTGAAGATGAACTTCTTGAGCCGGACTGATCCAGCAAAGATGGTGGACGGTGTGCGTCGAATGCTAACAGCGGATAGGAATAGCGATATGACGAGCCTCTTTGGAGGAGGGAATAGCGCTAAACTAATCAACGACATGATTCAAAGGGAGTTTCGGCTTTTGCGCCAGAGGTGACCTGGTAAGAGAGCATAATGTTCGCAATTCTGGGCAGAGATTGCACTATTCACGAAAATGTCGAGCTTGGCCTCCGCTATCGAGATGATGCCAGAGAGGCCAAAATTGGGAACCGTGCAGTGATTAGATCGGAAACGGTGATCTATGCCGATGTCGAAATCGGAAACGAACTAAAGACTGGCCACCACGTCCTCATCCGTGAACATACTCATATCGGCAATCGGGTTGTCATCGGTTCCGGCACCATCATTGACGGGTACACCACCGTCGGCAACTTCGTAAAAATCGAAAGCCGCGTCTACATCCCTACCCACACCACCATCGGTAGCTACGTCTTCATCGGCCCGGGCGCGGTGCTGACCAACGACAAATATCCCCTGCGGCGGCGTGACGAGTATGAACCGAAAGGGCCGATTATTGAGGACAATGTGTCCATTGGCGCCAATGCGACCATCTTGCCCGGTGTGCGTATCAGCGAAGGCGCTATGGTCGCCGCAGGTTCCGTTGTCACCAAGGATGTGCCCCCGTGGCACCTAGCCATTGGCGTCCCGGCCCGTAGCCAACCCCTGCCTCAGCATCTCAAAGAGCCTAACCGTGCTAAGCGCTGGTAGACGGCCGCCGAAGCGCTAAGGTGGCGGTTACGGTCAACGGTCTCCGGAGGAAAACGTGCAAGGTATGACGCGTAGGGTAAAGGTTGGTATCCTTGGTTGCGGCAAGATCGCGGAACGCCATATTCTGGCTTATCGCAAACTCCAGGCTGAGGTTGTGGTTGCCGATGTGGCTAATGATGCCGCCGGTCGCATGGCTGAGCAGCATGGTGTAGCCTTCCACGACCATCCCGATGAAGTGCTCTGTGATCCATCGGTGATGGCTATAGACATCTGTGTGCCTACTGCCCACCATCGGGATGTAATTCTACAGGCCCTGGCCCATGACAAACACGTTTTCTGCGAGAAGCCCCTCTGCCGCACTCTGGCTGAAGCGTACGAAATCGGGGAAGCCGCGCGGGCCTCGGATCGTGTGCTGATGGTGGGCTACCTGCAACGCTTTCACCCGGCTTTTCAACTTGTCAAAGAGGCCCTCGATGAGGGCATCATCGGCCAGCCTTACTTCGCCCTCTTCCGCGTTGGAGGCCGGGGGGACCATGCAATCTGGAAGCACCGACGGACCAGCGGCGGTGGTGTGGTTCTGGAGATGATGGTGCACAAACTTGATCAGGTCATCTGGTTCCTCGGCCCGGCCGATCGGGTAGAGGTGCTGGTCTACGACACCTTGCGCCCGGTGCGCACGATCCAGGGCCAGCAGGTAGAAGCCGATGCCGAGGACCTGGTGCTGCTGGAGATCGAGGTGGGTGGGGTGCGCGTCCTCTGCCAAGGAGATTTCGTCACCCCTTCATACATGGATCACCTAGAGATCCAGGGCGACAACGGGTCCATCTTTTCCAGCCTCTTGCACTTTATGCCCACCATCATCCACTGCAAGGAGCGGCGCGGCATCCACAACGAGGGTAGCAACTTCTACACCTTCCCCATGGTAAACCTGTTCGAGCGCGAACTCGCCCACTTCATCGAGACTATCGAAAGCGGGCGTCGTGACAACATCAACTGTCTGGAGGAGTCTGTCCATGTCATGGAGATCATCGAACACATCTGGCAGCATGTCGCGCGTCTCCGAGCGGCTGGCCGCTGAGGGCGGTGAACCGGTCAGCGAGCACTTTATCCCCATAGCCAAGGTTGCTCTCGACGAGGATGAGGTCGCTGAGGTCATCGCCGTCCTGCGATCAGGCAGGCTCCGTGAAGGGCCGGTGTGCCGGGAGTTCGAGGAGCGGTTCGCCGCCCATGTGGGGGTTCGCTACGCTGTGTCGGTCAGTTCTGGCACGGCAGCGCTACACATCGCCTACACCGCCCTGCTGGAACCGGGCGATGAGGTGCTGGTGCCATCCTTCACCTTCATCGCCACCGCCAGCATGGTCGTGATGGTCGGCGCCCGCCCCGTCTTCTGCGACGTGGACCCACGCACATTCACCCTGGATGTCGAAGATGCCCGACGACGTATTACACGCCGCACCCGGGCTATTGCGCCCGTTCACCTCTTCGGCAACCCCTGCGACATAGATGCCATCCGAGCACTGGCGGACAAGTACGGCCTCAAGATCATCTGGGACGCTGCCCAGGCCCACGGATCTCGATACAAGGGTGGGGATGTGGGAAGTTTTGACGATATGGTCTGTTATTCCTTCTACCCGTCCAAGAACATGACCACCGCCGAAGGGGGCATGATCACCACCAATGACAAAGTCCTCTACGAAAAGTGCAGGCTCCTGCGCAGCCACGGCCAGGCGGGCAAGTACTACCACACGATTCTAGGGTTCAACTACCGGCTAACCGACGTGATGGCGGCCTTGGGCCTGAAGCAACTGGAAAAGTCAGAAGGCTGGGTGCAGCGTCGGCGCGCCAACGCGCACTATCTCACCGAACGGCTGGCCGGCATCTCCGGCGTCCGAACACCTATGGAACAGCCCGGTGGAGAGAGCAGCTTCAACCTGTACAGCATCCTGCTCGATCTGGAGCAATTCCGCTGTGATCGAGACGAATTCGTTCGCCTGCTCAACGCCGAGAACGTCGGTGCTTCAGTGCACTACCCAAGGCCCCTCCACCAGCAGCCGGCCTTTGCGGGTGTCACAGGTGCTCTGCGATTGCCTGTCTCGGAAGACCTTAGCCAGCGTATCCTTTCACTGCCGTCCCACCCCGGTCTGGGCCAGGCGGAACCGGACCTCGTGATCACTGGTATGTACAAGGTGGCCGGGGCAGTGCAGCTTTAGAGCGTCGGGAATAGCTTGGTTGTGACTTTCAACTTTGAAAGGAGGGTAGCGATGTCACTACCGAGAAGATCAATTCAGTTGACCAAGATCCTGGAGGCTCTGTCGCGTGAGGAGTGGCGTGTAATCGGGGATACGGATAGAGTTGTGACGCATCCGGCAGCGATTGACCAGGCAGACAGTCCTGAGGTTATAGGATTTGTTGGGACGGCCCAAATAGAACCATTGAAGAAGATTCAGGATACCAAAGCCGGAGTGATCCTCTGCTCTCGAAATCTGCCCGTTTCATCAGACCAGTTCCCTGACAAAACCCTTATTCTTGTCGACAACCCCAGACTTTCTTTCATTCGCATCCTGCGCACTTTCTTTGTCACCCCCCCGTCCTGGGGAATTCACCCCACGGCTCTAATTGATAGCGGTGCCGTTATTCACCCAAACGTGTACATTGGGCCGTATTGCGTTGTTGGCAAGAGTGATATTGGCGAGGGTACGGTCCTTCATGGTCACATATTTGTTTACGACAACTGTATCATCGGCCGAAATGTAGTCATCTTCCCTGGATGTGTCATCGGAGCTGAGGGATTCGGGTTTGAACGCAATGAAAAGGGAGAGCTCGAGAAGTTTGCGCATTTTGGTCGGCTTATCATTGAGGACAACGTAGAAATTCAAGCGCTAACAAATGTAGATAAGGGTACTTTGGGAGACACAGTGATCGCCGAGGGAACAAAGATTGATACTGGGTGTCACATCGGTCACAATGTACATCTGGGAAAGCATTGCGTAGTTGCTGCACACACCATGATTGGGGGAGGCGTCGTAGTGGAAGATTATTCATGGATAGCGCCTTGTGCTTGTTTCCGCAATCGGGTCCGAGTTGGCGCACGCTCGATGGTAGGCACAGGTGCATTGGTTACCAAGGATGTACCAGAGGGCATTGTTGTGATGGGGGCACCGGCGAGACCAGCGAACGAATTCAGGCAAATCTTGGCAGCGATGCAGAAGATGGTATCATCGGCGTCAGAATCTATTAAAGCGTAGATGCTAACGTTATGGGCTATGTCAAGGACACCACTTGTTACGCCCCCTTGCAGTTTCGAATTGGAGCACTATGAATTTACTCTGCGTCGGGCGTTGGATTTCGGCTATCGCTTCTTTACGCATCTTCAATACATTGAATGGTCAGTACCGGAGCCATTTATCCTATTGCGTCATGACATAGATTTCTCCCTGGAACGAGCATTGCCATTGGTGCGGTTGGAGCATTCCTTAGGTATTGTCTCTACCATCTTTGTGCGTGTTCACGCGCGTGGCTACAACCTTTTCGACCTACACAATTATGCTATTCTGCGCCAGTTTCGCTCTTGGGGTTGTGAGATTGCGCTGCATTATGAACCATTGTTCGAGCAATTGACCCGCGAGGAACCTTTACATCTTTTGCGGCGTCCAAAGACAGTGCTTGAGTCCGTGCTCAATGAGCCCGTTTACGGTCTGGTGGCACATGCACCACGACTGGCCCCACTGGCACACGACTTTACGGAGCAAGACTTGGTTCGGTGCGGCTTTCGCTACGAGGCCAACGAACCACGTTTTACCCAAGATAACTTCTATCTTTCCGACGCAAATCGGCGTTGGCGGAAGGGGTGCCTATGCCGACACCTTGGGGAACAGCGCCGCATAACTGCTGTTGTGCATCCTTATTGGTGGCATTCAATGACGGATAGCGAGAAATGCGAAGCAATTCAGCGTATCCGTCAGGGAGATTAGTGAACCTATGCAGAAGCTATTCGAAACACTCTTCTGGTGTTCTCTGGCCGTAATTGGGTACGTGTATATAGGCTACCCCCTCTTACTGCGGTTCATAAATCGCTTCTACCGGTGTCCCCATTACTTGGCACCAATCGAGCCCAACGTCACGATTACCATGGCAGCACGAAATGAGGCCGATCACATCGTATCAAAGTTGGATAGCTGTCTCGGACTTGACTATCCAAAGGATAAGTTAGAGATCATTGTAGGTTCAGACGGTTCAACAGATGAGACCACGGAAATCGTCCGGAAGTACCAGCCCTATGGAGTACGTTTGCTTGAGCTCCCGAGAATGGGCAAAGCTCTAGTCAACAACCGTATGGTCGCAGAGGCTGCCGGCGAGATCCTTATAGATACCAGTTCCAGTGGCTACTTTGAGCCAGATTTAGTGCGTGTGATGGTTAGGCATTTCGCTGACCCTAGCGTAGGTTGCGTGACTGGTGAAAGTTATTTTCGGAATCTGGATACATCAGCTACAAGCGCTACTGAAGGTGCATACTTTCGATACGAGTGGAAACTGCGTCAATTGGAAAGCAATCTGGGCATTCTGTGCGTAGGCAACGGTGGTCTGTTGGCCTTTCGACGGGCCCTGTACAGGCCAATCGAGCCGAGTTCTGACGTGGACAACATGGTGCCTCTACAGGTTGCACAACAGGGATACCGTACTGTACATGAGTCTGCTGCTCGCACTTTGGGGGAGACGGCATTTGAGTCTAGTAAGCGCCAGATGCGTGGCCGTGCTCGCCAAGTCACGCGGAGTCAGCAGGACATCTTTCGAGCTAAGGCTCTGTTGAACCCTTTTCGACATCTACAATACGCTTTTGTTCTGTTCTCGCGCCGGTTGCTACGGTGGTGGACGCCGTTTCTGATTCTGGGTGTCCTTGTGGCCAATCTAGCGTTGATTCATTCGCCTTTGTACCGTTTTCTCTTCCTGGCCGAGGTGCTAGTGTATTCAGTTGGGATTGTCGGACTAATCAGACCTCAAGCCTTGCAGTGGTCTAGACTTCTCGTCTTGCCTGCCATTGTCTTAAACATCAATTGGGCTTTTCTTATAGGTACCGTGAACGCCGCCAGGCGCAAGCAAATTATGAAGTGGTGATGGTGTGCATAAGATGGATTCGACCAAAGAATCGGCCGTGCCTGGGGAAGCTAATAGGCTACAACTTGTTTAGAGCTAGTATGACCACGATACCTGAGAACAAAACAAGCGCGATCCGGGCAATCTGGGCAACTTGGCCATGGTGCTCGAACGCCAGCAAGGCATTCGAGCGATACTGTCCACGTATGGCCAGTTTCCCTTAACCAACCGTACGATCTTGGACATCGGCTGTGGCTGCGGCGGCCCCTTGGCTAGCCTCATAGACTTGGGTGCTCAACCTCATGATCTGTACGGTGTAGACCTAGTTCCAGACCACATTGAAGCCGACCGCTAGGCTTAACCGGATATCCCCTCGACTTCTACGTCATCAACCTAGGCTTCCGCCCGGGAAATCCAAATGTTGTGCTGGGGAAAGAGATATCAACGTGGTGACGAGAAGATTCGCTCGTGGCAGGAGGGGAGAGAACAAAGCGTGCATGCCCCCTACGATAGTACGGACTGTGAACGAGCAAACTAGGACTCCGGAAAGGTGAACAACCAGTTCGGCCTATTCGAGATCTTGGGAAGTCATGTGATTGATTCCAGATACACCGTTGAGCGGTTTAGGCAGGAACATCTCGGAGGTGTCGCGAGAGTACACGAGAGTGCTTTCGCGGGCCATTTTTTGACCAGTCTTGGGCAAGAATTCCTCGAACATTTCTATGGTGGTTTTCTTAATTCTCCGCTTGGCTGCATTCTTGTGTGCATCGATGATCAGACCTCAGAGGTGGTAGGATTCGTAGCGGGTGCGCTTGACAGAGACCGTTTCTATCGGGGGATAATCAAGAGCCATGCAATCCCTTTGACCTTGTCTGTGCTCAAACGCGTTCTGAGAGAGCCAGCTCTGGTTGTGGCTCTGTGGGAACGACTAGTTCGCCTGATCCGCATGGTACTCGGTGCTTCCAGGGCGACACGCGATCTCCCCAACCTGCCTGCGGCCAGTTTGATGTCCATAGGCGTTGCTCCGTCCTATCGCCGCAAGGGATTGGCATCGTGGCTGGAGAAAGCATTCCTCGAGGAACTAGCAGCCAAAGGAATTCACAGCGTGAAGTTGGGGGTTAGCGAATCCAATCGAGCCGCGTGCGAGTTCTACAAGCAAAGGGGATGGGAAATTGCAAGGAGTACGGTGGACAAGGATGGGAAAGCCAATCTCCTGCTAGTCAAAAGGGCTTTCGGATCGGTATCGCCCCTTGACGAATCGAAGCAGACTGGTGACATCGACCGTCAACAAAACTCAACACTCAGGGAGATGGGATGCGCGAGCAGTTTCTTCCTTTCTCGCCACCCCTTATTGGCGAGGAGGAGATCGAAGAGGTAGTACACACCTTACGATCGGACTGGATTACTACCGGGCCCAAGACCAAGCGGTTCGAAGAGGAGTTCGCCCACTTTCTGGGGGCGAAGAGCGCCCTCGCTCTCAACTCTTGCACCGCCGGTCTACACACGGCCCTCGTCACCCTGGGCATCGGCCCTGGCGACGCGGTCATCACTACGCCGATGACCTTCTGCGCCAGTGTCAACGTCATCGAGCACGTGGGCGCGCGGCCCATCCTCGTGGATGTAGAACCGGATACGTTGAACATAGACCCAACCAGAATCGAAGAGGCGATTGCACATTTGGATGTTGAAGGCTTCGATGTGCAACGCGCCAACGTTCAGCGTTCAGCGCTTTGGGCCATTATGCCCGTCCACCTCTACGGCCACCCATGCGACATGGACCCCGTCCTGGAGATCGCCCGGGGACACGGCTTCGTCGTCATCGAGGACGCCGCCCATGCTTTGCCAGCGAGTTACAAAGGGCACACCATCGGCACCATTGGCCACCTCACTGCCTTCAGTTTCTATGCCACTAAGAACCTCACTACCGCTGAGGGAGGAATGCTCACTGGAGACCCGGAGCTCATCGAAAAAGCCCGTATCATGAGTCTGCACGGCATGAGCCGAGATGCCTGGAAACGCTATTCCGTTGAGGGCTCCTGGTACTACGAGGTGGTCTGCGCTGGGTTCAAGTACAACATGACCGACATCCAGGCGGCTCTGGGTCTCTGGCAACTCAAAAAGCTGCCCCGCTTCCAGGAGCGGCGGCGGGCGATCGTCCGCCGCTACCACGAAGCCTTCTCCCAGTTCGAGGAGCTGCAAATTCCTATCGAGCGCCCGGGGGTGGAGCATGCTTGGCACCTCTACGTCTTACGTCTGAATTTGGAATCACTCACCATTGACCGCTCTCGCTTCATTGAAGAGATAAGAGCCCGTAACATCGGCACCAGCGTTCACTTCATCCCCATTCACCTGCACCCTTACTACCGGGAGAAGTACGGCTACAAGCCTGATGATTTCCCAGTCGCCTATCACGAATACCAGCGGATCATCTCGTTGCCGCTATATCCCCGCATGACGGACCGAGATGTGAATGATGTAATTGAAGCGGTTGCCGACATAGTGAAACAGAATCGTAGATAGTGGCCATCAGTCATGCTTAAGCGTGTCTTTGATATTATCGTATCCGTGTTGGTCATTCTGGCTGTTTTGCCCCTATGGCTCGTCGTGGCGATTGCCATAAGAATGAACTCCCCCGGCCCCGTCTTCTACCGCGCTACCCGGGTCGGCAAGGATGGGGAATCCTTCACTCTCTACAAGTTCCGCACCATGGTCGCGGATGCTGCGGAGCGCGGACCAGGAATCACCGGGCAGGACGATCCACGTATCACACGAGTAGGCCACCTTCTGCGCAAGGTGAAGATAGACGAAATGCCGCAACTTATTAATGTCCTTAAGGGCGAGATGAGTATTGTTGGCCCCCGGCCCGAAGACCCTCGTTATGTCGCGCAATACACGCCAGAACAGCAACGGGTTTTCAGCGTCCGCCCAGGTATGGCCAGTCCGGCTTTTGTCAAATATCGCCATGAGGAAGAGTTGCTAGCCGCTGCGGGCGGCAATGTGGAGCAAAACTACCTGGCTATCATCCTACCCGACAAGTTGCGTATGGACCTAGAGTACATTGAGAGCCAATCTTTTCTATACGACCTGGCCATCTTGGCCCAGGCCGCCCTCTCCCTTTTCACGCACAATTAGTTGTCGTGAGGCAGAGAGCGATCATCGCCATGCTGATACGTTTTGTACGCAGATATGTCCCTTGGGGTGTCATTGACGCCCTAGTTGTCGCCATCAGTCTGATCCTGGCTTGGACAGCGCGATCCATCACAGCCGAGCTCGACATCCGCCCTATGCTCGTCTTTGGCTTGGTCGCTATCGGCGTCTGCTGCAGCGCGAACTATCTTTTCCGGCTCTATCACCGTATGTGGCGTTACGCCTCGGCTGGCGAGATCGTCGTCATCGGCGCTGCCGTGGGCACGAGCACGGCCATCTTGACCCTAGTTGATTTGCTTTGGCCTCAGCGGCGCCCCGTTCCCCTTAGCGTAGTGCTGATGATGGGCTTCTTCGCTTTCGTGGGCTTCGTCAGTGTGCGCTACCGTCGGCGGGTGTGGACTGGTTTCAGGTGGCGCTGGCAAGCAATGCGGCGACACTTCCCTCGAACCCGCACCCGTACCCTAATCGTTGGAGCCGGGGAAGCGGGTCAACTTTTGGCCTGGCGCTTCCAGAATCAGAAGGAGGGCGAGGACTATGAGCTGATCAGCTTCGTAGACGACGACCGAGCCAAGCAGGGGATGCGGCTGCATGGCATCAAGGTGTTAGGAGACCGTCAAACTATTCCCGCCTTAGTGGCCCACCACCGGGTGGACCTCATCGTCATCGCCATCTACAACATCTCCGGCCAGGACTTTCGGGACATTCTTGCCATCTGCGAGAAGACCCCAGCCCAAATCAAGGTTCTCCCAAACATCTTCGACTTCATCGGGAACACCAAGAAGGTGCTTCCGATGCACAACGTCACTGCGGAAGACCTCCTGGGCCGGAAGCCAGTGGAGATTGATCAGGAAGCCTGTCGTACCTTGCTCGCTGGCAAGGTAGTGCTGGTCACGGGGGCAGCGGGCTCCATCGGCTCCGAGCTCTGCCGCCAGATCCTCGACTACGCTCCCTACCGTCTCCTCGTGCTGGACAACAACGAAACAGGATTGCACGATCTCATAGCGACGGATCTTTGCACTTTTGGAGAAATTGGAAACCAGGAAGAAATCTGCGCTGATCCAGGTCAATGTTTGGTTCCCATCATTGGCGATATAACCAACCAGGCAAAAATGGAGACCATCTTCCAAGTCCACCGTCCCCAGATTGTGTTCCATGCCGCTGCTTACAAGCACGTCCCCCTCATGGAAGAACATCCCGACGAAGCCGTGCGGGTCAACATCCTGGGTACGAAGATCATGGCTGAACTGGCCGCTCACTGCGAGGCTGAGCGCTTCGTGTTCGTCTCCACTGACAAGGCGGTGGATCCTTGCTCTGTCATGGGTGCTACCAAGCGGTTGGGAGAGTGTCTGATAGCAAATTGCAGGTGGCGGATAGCAGGCGATGAATGTCTAGGGTCCGAGAAGGGGCCACGAACGTTATTCACCGCCGTGCGCTTCGGTAACGTCCTCGGCAGCCGTGGCAGTGTGGTGCCTACATTTGAGCGACAGATCGATATGGGTGGCCCGGTCACCGTTACTCATCCCGAGATGACCCGCTACTTCATGAGCGTCAGAGAAGCGGTGAGCCTGATCATTCAGGCAGCCGCCCTCACGCAAGGAGGCGATCTCTTCATGCTCGACATGGGTCAGCGGATAAAGATTGATGATCTGGCCCGCCGTCTCATCCGGTTGCGTGGCCTGCGGCCGGAGGTGGATATCCCTATCATCTACATTGGACTACGGCCGGGAGAGAAGCTTCACGAGGACTTATTCAGCAAAAACGAAGAGCGCTGCCCGACCACCCACCCGAAAATCTTCCGCGTTCAAAGCGATACTTGTGCGGACAGGCGTCTCCTCTTTCGAGACATCGACGAACTGATTGCGCTTGCAGAGGATTTCGAGAATAGGAAGCTGATAGAGAAACTGTGGGAAGTAGTCAGCATGCTAGATGGTAAAGAGATTGAGGCTTCACGTAGATGATGCTGGTCAAACGGTCACCGCTGGGACGAAAGCGCTTCGGGCTCTTCCCGGTTCTATCCTCAGGAGGAGAAGAGTGGGGTAGGTCACTGGCCTGAATGCCCCGGTTTCGCCGTGCGCCTGGAGAGGGAGATCCCCTTCTAGTGAACCCGCCGCTGTGTCAAGCCTGGTATGGCTGGTTGGGGGCTGCTGAACCAGGGGTACGGTGCTTCCAAAGAGGATGTTCTAGTCCAGTTGCAGTATGACCTCTACTATATCAAATGTCAGTCGGTATGGGTGCACCTGGTGGGCCTTCTCAAGACCGTTTGACACTCTGACCTTGCCAGAAAGATGACGAAAGAGGCCGAAGGGATTGGTAAAGCACGAGGCGCATGAAAGGTCTAATCAATTACTGGTTACCGGTCGTGATATGGATGGGCGGGATCTACTGGGGTTCCTCGCTATCAGTCCTTCCCGGGCCTCTTTCTTCGCCTTCCTGGCAAGGTCTGCTGCTTCGCAAGACTGTGCACCTTGTAGAGTATGCCGTGCTCGCCAGCCTGGTATGCCGTGCCCTGCTCAATACTCGTCCGGCTCAGACAAAGGCAGAACATAGTGAAAGCAACGATCCACTCCCAGCCATTCTATCGTCGAGCCGTTGGAGTCTTTCGTTGGCTTTCGTGATCGCGCTACTCTATGCCATCTTTGATGAATGGCACCAGAACCTCGTCCCTAACCGAGAGGCTCGCGTCTTGGATGTGGTTATCGATACGGTGGGAATGGTAACAGGCTTAGGGCTCATCTGGTGGCGTTCTACTTTCAAATGAAGGGTGTATGCGCTTAGACTTCTACAGGGTACTCCTGTCGTACTCACCGGGCGGGGATGGGAGAAATTGGTGAAGGCAGGTTATTCTGGGCCAACTGGCTCTTTCCTCGCTTAAGCAGCAGGCTATCGTAAGGAAGCGTTGCGGGAAGAAATCAAATTAAAGGAGGTGGATAGATGTCCACGCAACGGGTTCTCAAGAAAGTCTCAACTCCTTTTCAACAACTAGCGCCCACGGCGGCGATCCTTGTCGTCAATTCCGTCGACCCACAAACTAACACTATGAAGGTCTTTCTCGAAGCCATCAATGACGGGCAATTTCATTACCTAGTAATAGCTAATAAGGTTGACTTGGTCGACAACGATAGGGTTGCCCAGATCAGGGATGCACTAGGGATTGACTTGCTACCTACCTCGATGCTGACCGGGCAGGGCGTGGATGAACTGAAAGCCCAAATGGCAAACACTTTTGTCGCTGGGGATCGCATCGCTGTATTGGGAGTTTTCAACAGCGGCAAGACGAGCCTGGTAAGCAGACTGACCGGTTTGAGTTTGGAGATCGGCGACCTGCCGGGGACCACTTTGGAATTCTCAGAATACCCTTACGATAGCTATGTACTTATTGACACGGTAGGCCAGGTCATAGATATAAACAAGCCCCTCATGGTTAGTATAGACTTCTCCGATTGTGCAACTCTTGAGGAGAAGATCGCTAGGGTACTGCGACAGGATGCTGACGGGATACTGGCTACCCTGGAGATCGCTGTGCCGCGGATTGCTGCCGTGGTGGAGGTGCTCAAAAAGCAGATCGCGTCGGGCCACAAGATCGTGGTAACTGGAGCGGGTGCCAGCGCCCTTGTGGCTATGGAGATGGCAGGTCAGGGGATGGAAACCGGTGTACCCATCATGGTCTTCACCAACAATCTCAGCGATGCCCAACCCATTAGTTTCGCCAAAGGTATGGGTGAGGAGGAGATGGCCTTGGCCAGGTACGTGACTCTTGCCATAAATGAGGGAGATGTAATGATCGGGATATCAGCGAGCGGGGGAACGGGGTTTGTCTACGATGCTCTGCGGCGTGCTAGAGAGAAAAGGGCAATAACCGTGGCCATCACAGAGAATGTTGACACTCCTTTAGGAAAAGCAGCAGACTATGTGATAAAGAGTAATGCCAAACCTGAAGGGCCATCCTCGAGCAAGATACAGATAGCACATTTAGCCATTGCCCATGCGATCCTTTTGAGCCTGGCCGACGAACGGGGTATCACCGCCGATCAATCGATAGGCTTCATGCTACCAGAGGTAGTGCCCACCAAGAAGATGGGCATCAAATAAGAATTCGGAGGGATGGATGAATTCACCTGACAGGAAGGCCTCAGTTCCTATCAAGTTCGGCACCGACGGCTGGCGAGGCGTCATCAGCGATGATTTCACCTTTGCCAACGTTCGGCTAGTTGCCCAAGCGATAGCCGATCACTTCATTGAGCAAGGGCAAGTCGAGAAGGGGTTGGTTGTCGGATTCGATACTCGCTTCCTCTCGGACCGCTATGCTATCGAGGTGAGCCGTGTATTGGCGGCCAACGGCATCCAGGTCTACCTGAGCAAGTCAGATTGCCCGACGCCGGCATTGTCCTATGCCATCACCAATCTGGGTGCTGCTGGTGGCGTCATGATCACGGCCAGCCATAATCCTCCTCGATACAACGGCCTAAAGCTCAAAGCCTCCTTTGGCGGCTCCATGATGCCCGACGAAACACAACAAATCCAAGAGCGACTAGACATTCTAGTCAGGGAAGAGGGGCGTCAGCCTAGTCTCATGGACTACGAGGCCGCTCTGAACGGGAAATTGATAAGGAGTATCGATCCCTTGCCAGCATATCTCGACCACATCCAGTCCTTGGTAAACCTCGGGCTCATCGGCCGATCTAGGTTGCGGGTGGCTATTGACCCGATGTACGGCGCGGCGCGTGGCTACGTCAAGGCCTTCCTGCAAGAGGCTGGCTGCTCGGTCAAGGAAATCCACGGGGAGATGAATCCTGGCTTCGGAGGGTTACACCCGGAGCCCATAGGCCGCAACCTAGAAGGGTTGATGGATCTGGTGGCTGCAGGCCCCTACGATTTGGGCCTCGCCACGGATGGTGATGGCGACCGCATCGGAGCCGTAGATGCTACCGGTCGCTTTGTTGACCCCCAGAAGATATTCTGTCTCGTACTACGTCACTTGGTCGAGGAACGCAGGCTTTCCGGAGCAGTGGTGAAAACCGTCTCCACGACCCATGCCGCCAACGTGATGGCCGAAAGGTATGGACTGCCCCTCTTCGAGACACCGGTGGGCTTCAATCATATCTGCAACCTGATTCTCAAGAACGATGTCCTCATCGGAGGGGAAGAAAGCGGTAGCATTACCATAAAAGGGCACATACCAGAGGCCGATGGTATCCTGATGGCTCTGCTCCTCATGGAGATAATGGCTGCGCATGAAGAGCCCTTGCATGTCATAATCGACAAGATGATGCAGGAGATCGGTCCCTTTCGGTATGCGAGAGAAGATGTTCCTGTTAGTATTTTCTCGAGAGAGGAACTCTTACATCGGTTGGTTAAAGAGAACCCAGCGGAGATCGGGGGAGTGAAAGTAGCCGGAGTAGGCAACACCGATGGCGTCAAATACTATCTGCAGGATGAAAGCTGGCTTCTCATCCGGCCCTCAGGGACCGAGCCACTCTTGAGGATCTATGCCGAGGGAAGAAGTTGGGATCAAGTAAGGACGCTTCTCGCTGAAGGAAGATCGTTGGCAGGCGTATAGATAGGGCGTCGGAACGACTGTAGAGGAGAAAAGATGAGGGTTCCTATAACCGGTAGAGCAGGCTTTCTCGGATCGGCGTTGGCGAACCATCAAGCAAGGGCCGGACATCACGTTCGAGTGCCGGATGATCTCAGTACCGGTGACAAGAGCTGCTTGCACCCGCAAGTTTTCTTCAAGAGAGGCGATGTCAGAGATGCGCCGCGGCTATGGACCCTCTTGCGCTATGTAGAGTGCGTCCATCATCTTGAGGCGGTTACGAGACACCGACTACTGCCGGTGGCAAGTCTTTTTTACCTTTGCCGTAGCCACTTTTCAAGATCTCTACGATGAACTACAGCGAGGATATGATCCTCCTCGCCGTCGACTTCATACAGAATCCGATAGTCCCCCTCTCGCAATCGCACAAATTGATCGTGCAATCCCTTGAGTCGCTTCCACTTCTTGCCCGGAGGATAAGGGTCTTCTGCCAGGGTTAAGATCGCTCTAGTGAGCCTACGTCTTTCAGGAGGATCAAGAGACCGGAGCTTTTTGGAGACGCTGGCCGCGACCTTGAGGACATATTTGGGGTTGGGCAAGGGTCAAACCTCTGTGTTATTCTCGCAAAGATTCTTTGAGAACTTCCTCGGTCTGAAAATGACCGCTGTCAATCTCAGCTCGTGCTCGGGATCGAATATCTGCGAAGAACGGATGCCGAGCAAGGATGTAATCTTCGAGGTCATCCTTGCTTATGGGTGTGAGCAAAGCAACCATGGTGCCTCGGTAGGTAATGATAAACTCTTGCCCCCTTTCCCGAACCTGTCTGATTATTTCAGTAGCATTGGCTTTCAGCTCTCTCACGCCTACTGTGGGCATACCTGCTCCTGTGGTCGCACTGGTAACTACATTATGTCGCAGAAGCAGAGCGTTGTCAAGGGGAATACGTTCCTGCATTCGGTCAAGGTGGTGTCCAGGCTGCAGAATATGAACTCGCTAATGGCGATCCCAATGAGACAAAACCTGTTCGGTATGACGACCTAATAGGTTTCAAAAGTGTCTATCAGGCATTGTGCACCGGACGAGTCTTGCTTGCAACAGGGATTGTGACGGCACGGTACTGCTTGTCGAAGAAGATTCAGCCCAGGACACTTAATACCAGTTTTGTTATGAGGGGGCGATGAGATCTGTAATCGCGGCTTGGGAGCCTTTTTCCCTATGGCTGCTCTTCTCCTTGCTCGCCATCGCCTTCGTGGGAAGTAGGCCCTACCTCGCTCTGGCTATCTCTGTTGCGGGCGGCATAGTCATGGCCGTCACTTGCCTCGCCGGCTTCTCTTCATCGCGTCAAGAAGAAAAAAACGGCTCAGGGAAATAGGACAGGCTACCCGAGGAGTAGTAACCTCTCCCAGAGACCCCCCGCGAAGGGTATGAGTGTCCCAATGGATGAAAACAAGGTGGTCATCATCGGTGCTTCGACCGCAGGGCTATTTGCAGCCTATCTCCTGGCCAAAGAGCGCATCCCCGTGCAATTGTATGACGAGCACGAAAGCCTGAGCCAGCCTCCTAGGACACTAATCGTCACCAGCAAACTTAGTGAAGCCCTGGGCTTCGTCCCCCCTGAGGCTATCTTAAACAAGGTCAAGAGAATAGAGTTGATTTCCGCTCACCAACACTCGCTGGTGACACTACAAGAGCCCGATCTCGTTATCGAGAGACAGAGACTCATCGAATTATTGGCTAAGAAGGCCGACGAGGAAGGCGCGGAGATATACCCAGGCTTCCGTTTCCTGGGCTTTGAGGAGGAACGAGGCAGGTTACTCCTTTCATTGGAAAACGTTGCGCAGGGCAAAAAGCACACCATCACCACAAACCTTCTCATAGGGGCTGACGGCGTCCTCAGCAACGTGGCTAAGTCTGCCTCAAGGGACTCCAGGGAGACGGTAACCATCGTGCAAGCGAAGGCGGTCTTGCCCAACAACGCCTCAGCGGATTCCGTGAAGGTATGGTTTGATAGAGAGCGAACCGAGTTCTTCTACTGGCTTATCCCGGAATCGGAATCCAGGCCGGTGATAGGTCTCATATCTAGAGACGGCAAGGGGGCTCGGGAGAACCTGGAAGGCTTTCTATCGTCACGAGGGTGTGAACCCATCGAGTTTCAGGCCGCCCGGGTCCCCTTGCACAACCCTCTACTCGAACCATCACGGGCCATCTCGAACTCCAGGATCCTCCTCATCGGGGACGCGGGAGGACAAGTCAAGGCCACGACAGTGGGAGGAGTTGTTGCTGGCTTAAGGGGCGCTGGGGCAGCGGTCAGGGCTATAGTGGGGCAAGCGCCCTACCGAAAGACAATCCGAGCACTGAAGGCGGAACTCGACCTTCACACCCACATGCGGGCCATCTTGAATAGGTTCAATGACCGGGATTATGACCAACTATTGCAGTTGCTGAACAGGAGAACCACGAATCTCTTGGCTACCCACAATAGAGACGAGTTCAAGAGCGCCTGCTTTAGGCTCATCCTCACCCAACCGCGGCTTCTCTCCCTGGCCGCCAATTCCCTGCTCAATATGAGGCCACCAAGGTGATACAGTATGTAACACGGCGTTATCTTGTGATCTTAAAGAAAGGTGGTAGTGATAATGGACGAGCAGGAGACGCTCTGTGGAGAGGATTTCCAGAGCGAGAATTTTGACCCTGATGACAACTCCTCCAGGGAGTCCCCTTGTGAGTGTGGACCGGCGGCAGGCTTTTCCCAGGTAGCACCCAACCAATGGTGGTATTCGCATATCGGTCATCGAAGAAGGTATCGCACATTGCGGCTCCTGACCAGGAAGGGTATCCATTCACCATGACGAAGACGAAATCAGGAAAGGAGATGGTTAAGGTGCGAATGACCAGTTCTGGCTCGGCCAACGCTGGCCTGGAACCTGTGAGGAGGATTCGGAGGATCACCGAGGTGCTGGCAGAACTTCCCTGCGAATACGAGGCCAAACCGAACCCACAAAACCTGGAATCGATTAAGCAGCGGGCAGGCGAGTTGGCAGGCCTATCCGTGAGGCTAAGAACCATATCGCATGAAGAAAGATCCACCATTAACCAAACGGGAAGAAGAGAGAGATAATAAGGAGGCATAATGGAAGAAGGAATCGATTTTCGCCACTACGTAGTTGTGCTAGTGAAGCATGCGAAACTGATCATCCTAGCTACCCTTGTTGCCGCCCTGGCCGCTGCTCTCTTTTGCTTTATTATCCCCCCCGTCTATGAAGCAAGAGCGAGTGTAGCCATCGTAAAATCGAGGTCGGAGATCGTCTTCAGCCCCGAATTTCGAACGCTTTCAGAGGAGGAGATGTCCGCTCGTGGTATACAGGCCGTGGACCTCGAGGAGCGGCGCAAGGCCCTGGCCAGTCTCGTTGTAAACCCGGCTATCGCCTGGAAAGTGATCGAGGAATTGGGCTCGTCCCTGTCCCAAGAGGAGCAAAAGCCGTCGATACTCCTCGAAATGGTGGATACCGAAGCGGGAGGAGAGAAGGGCGACCTGATCGAGATCGTAGTCTCCTCGAGGGACCCAGAGAAAGCGGCGAGGATCGCCAATGCTTGGGGCAAGGCGTATGAGGACCATGTAAACGCCCTCTATGGCGCTTCAGCGGCTTCCCCCGCCGCGATGGGTCAACAACTGGAGGCTGCCAGAAAGGAGTATGAAGAGCGGCAGCAAGCGCTAGTGGCTTTCATGGCCAAGAACGAGATAGATGAACTCAACATGCTTATCGACGAGAAATTGAACATCATTGAGAGCCTGCAAAATGGAAAGGCGAGGGCGGTTAGCACCATCGTAGACACGGAACTAGAAGCGAGGAGCCAGATCATCGCTGCTTATGTCAACGCTCAGACACAGAATAGCTTGACCGCCTTCAACAAGGAACAGGAAGCCAAGAGAGAGCTGGTTAGCAACTATATCCAGGCTCAAATCTCCTCTCGAAACGCCGTCTTCAACGAGCAGGTCAACCAGAAACTTGAAACCTTAGCCTATTTTTATGACAAAAAAGGCCTGTTGGAGAGAATTCTTAGGGATGCTCGATCGCTGCGTGAAGTCGTCAACACAGGCGGAGCATCCAGCTCCACTACCAACGCCTTGTCTGTTCTCCTCTTGAAGGCAGAGGCGTTCGCCTCATCGGGAGGACTCCCTGGGACCATGGAATTGCAACTTGGCGCGATCACCGGTCTCGACCAGGGCGCTGGTGCTCAAGCCGCTGACCTAGAGGCTCTGATAGGGGTGCTAGAAAGCGAACTGACAGAGCTAGAAACCTCCATCCAAGATCTTTCGCAGGAACTGCTCAACAATGAAGGGTATAACTTTCTAGATGTTGAATTCCCAACCGACGACCCCTTGTCCGTGGCCATCAACGAGAGCTACCCCAAACTATTTGAGATAGGGGATCTTGCCCAGTTAACTGAGCTCGTATCACCCGATAACCCACTAAAAGCGACCTCTGAGGAGAGAGCAAAGAACCTCTTACAACTCCAGGATCTGGAGAGGGTGCCTGAGTATACAGCGGCGGCAGAGCCCCTCTCATCGGCGATCGAAAAATTGCACGACGAAGTAGATGCTCTCCGAGCCGAACTGGAGAACGAGGAGGCGCAACAGCGTGAACTGATCAGGGCTAGAGACCTGGCCTGGGGGAGCTACAGCACGCTGGCCGACAAGGCGGTCGAGGTAGAGATCGCTAGTGATGTAGGAGGGACCCAGGTCCGTTTCGCTGCGCCCGCGGTGCCCCCTCTCTACCCGGCTTGGCCCAAGAAGAAACTAAGTATAGCCCTCGCCGCGGTAGTGGGTCTGATGACAGGGGTCGGGGGGGCCTTCGGAGTGGAGTATTTCGCCCCCGATTTCTCTGGCTCTGCAGCGACCAAAAAACAGGCTGCCCAGGGAGACAAAAGGGGCCGAGATGAAGAGCCCCAAGAGGGCTAGAAGGGGAAGGGCCGAGGCCACCGAGAGGCGATCGTGAGATCATCCACCCAGCGACTGCATAAACTAGAGGTCGTGTGTCTGCTGGCCGTGATGCCATTTCTCTTGTTCCCCTCACCTCTCAGCGCGCCGGCTTTGCTTCTCCTCCTCCTCTCCTGGTTGGTCCGTTGGAGGGCGCTCGGCCGTCCCACGGTTCGCACGCCTATGGATATCCCCATCCTTTGCATTCTGCTGATGCTCTCGGTCAGCCTTTGGGCCTCGGCCTTGCCAGAGGTGAGCCTGCCCAAGTTATTAGGCATTATCTTAGGGGTGGCCTTCTTCTACGGGGTGGTCAACAGTGTCAAGGGTACAAGAGGGGTCTGGGGCTGGGTCGGGCTGCTTACCCTTTTTGGTGTAGGGGTTGCCTGCTTGTCTTTGATAGGTACCGATTGGATCGCTCAGAAGGTCCTCCCGTTAAGCCCGATATATGAGCGGTTGCCACGGCTGATAAAGAATGTCACCTCCTCCCCCGGTGGCGGTTTTCACCCTAACGAGGTGGGCGGCGCTTTAGCCCTGGTCTTGCCCGTTTCCTTAGCCACCTGCCTGGCAGTTTGGGGCTCCAACCCTGGGGTCGCCCTGGAGGCTACATATACCGTGAAGCCTTGGGCGGGTAGGAGGGTGCTCTTGTCTCGTAAGGCCTCCTCGCTTCTGGCGACCCTCTCCTTCACGCTTATGGCTGGCGTGTTCATCCTGACCCAATCTAGAAGTGCCTACATAGGGGTGGCCACCGGCCTGATCTTATTGGCTATCTCCCGCAACCGCTGGTTTTCGCTCTCGCTGCCCTTCCTAGCAGCCATCCTTTTGGCCCATGCCTGGCTTGTTGGTGCGGAGAATTTTTTCGATTCGATGCTGATGCTGGACGCAACAGGCACCGCCGCTGGCAGGTTTGAGGTCTGGCAGCGAGCCATATATATGATCCAGGATTTCCCCTATACCGGCATCGGACTGAATATGTTTCCCTATGTGGGTGATGCCATGTACCCCTATTTCATGCTTGGCCCCGACGCCAGAGTGCCCCACGCCCACAACAATTTCTTGCAGGTAGCGGTAGATCTGGGCATCCCCGGCCTTTTGGCCTACTTAGCCCTCGTTGTTACTTTCTGCCTTTGCAGTTGGCGGGTTTACCAAGGCAGTCAGAGTCGTTCCCTTCGCTTGCTGACCGTTGGCCTCTTCTCTGGGATGCTAGCCCACCAAGTATACGGGCTCACCGACGCCATAACCTTGGGGGCCAAGCCAGGCTTCATGCTCTGGCTCATGTTGGGTCTGATGGCTGCTCTGTATAACTTAGAGATGGGCGCGACTCTTCCCTCTAGCCCCATAGCGAGCAAAGGAGGGGTGTGAGATGAACCAAAGAGCCACGATGGCCATACGCTTGGCCATAGGCTCTCTTTTGGGAATCCTTTTGCTGATCATCGCCTTCCGCGATGTGGATATGGAGCAGGTAATGAAGGCTGCTCGAGGAATTCAGCCAATTTGGTTGCTCTTTGCTGTTCTTTCTGTCCTGCTGACTCTTGCCACAAAGGCGTATCGTTGGAAATGGCTTTTCCATCCCCGGCAAGGGGGTCTCGGTTATTGGCACCTCTTTCGTGTCTTACTTGTGGGAATGGCACTCAATGCGGCTTTGCCGGCGAGAGTCGGGGAATTGGCTAGGGCCTACCTAGTAGGCGAGCTGGGGCGGCGGAGCAAAGGGTCGGCTCTGATGACTATTGTTGTGGAGAAGACTCTAGAGGCCATCATGCTCCTCATTTCGGTCGCCTTACTCTTGGTAGTAATCTCCCTCCCCTCTTGGCTGGGCCGTTCGGAACTGGTCGCGGCTGCCCTTTTGGTTGCCCTCTCTGTCGCTCTTCTGCTGGTCGCTCGGAATCGCGAACGGGTAACAAAAAGGCTGAATGGGCTATCTGTAGCGATCTCCTCCTCTTTAATAAAAGGTCTTATTAAGAAGATAGTAGTGGCTTTGGAGGGGGTGGATTCCCTGAGTTCGTGGAAGGTGCTTGCTGCATCGCTAGGATTGTCAGGGGTGATCTGGGCCGTGGCTGCCTTCACCAACTGGCTCGTATTGGCCAGCATGGGCGTTGTTGCGCCTTGGTGGAGTTCCCTCCTCTTACTCGTGGTTCTCCAGGTGGGGGCAGCGATACCCACTTCGCCAGGACGGGTGGGAGTATTCCATTACCTTGGCTATTTGACCCTCACGACTATTGGGGTGGAGGGGGGGACAGCCTTGGCCTACAGCGCTGTCCTTCATTTGGTGGTCTTCCTGCCGATGATGGTGATGGGCGGCTTTTTCGCGTGGAGAGCAGGATATGACCTCTTTCGAGCGAAAGGGGAAGGCCACCTCAAGCAAAGCGAGGAGGCGGGGTGGCAAAAAGCGGATTGATCGCCTCGGTAGTGATACCTGCCTACAACGCCGAGGCGACCATTGGGGAATGCATCGCAGCCCTCTTAAAACAAACTGTCACTCGGTCCCATTTGGAGGTAATTGTCGTAGACGATGGATCCAGCGACGCCACCCACGAGGTAGCAGCCAGTTATGGTGTGAAGGTCCTCTTTCAGCCCCATCGCGGCATTGGAGCGGCTAGAAACTTGGGGGTTGATCAGGCACAGGGTGACATCATCCTCTTCACCGACGCCGATTGCGCACCGGCGCATGATTGGATAGAGACGCTAATGGAACCTTTTCAAGACTCCGAGATTTCAGGGGCTAAGGGGATCTACAAGACCTACCAGAGAGGAGTGATAGCCCGATTTGCCCAGTTGGAGTATGAGGACAAATATGACAAGATGAGGAAGGATGAATACATAGATTTTGTGGATACATATTCTGCGGCGTATAGGAAGTCCGTCTTTAGTAAAGATGGGGGCTTTGATCCCACTTTCCATCGCTCGGGCGAGGATATCGAATTCTCCTACCGACTAGCGGAGAGGGGTTATAAGATGGTTTTCATCCCCCAGGCGATAGTCTACCATCGCCACGTCGATTCCCTTGGCGATTACCTCCGGCGGAAGTTCTATGTAGGCTATTGGCGCGTCTTAATGTACCGCAAGCATCCGGGCAAGATCTGGAAGGATTCGCATACGCCCCAACTCCTCAAAATCCAGGTGGGGTTGGCCTTGCTCTTCTTCGCCCTTTGTCCTTTGGCCCTCTTGCAATGGGAGTTACTTCTCACCCCAGCGGTTACCATCGCCCTCTTCCTGGCCACCGCTCTCCCTTTCCTGGTCAAGAGTTGGCCTAAGGATTGGGCTGTGGCTCTCCTCTCTTCGCCTCTCCTCTTTCTGAGAGCCTGCGCCTTGGCACTTGGTCTTGTGGCTGGACTCTTTGGCCGCCTTTTAAGAAGGGACCCCCCAGGATTATGAGCGACCGCTTTAGGTCGGAAAACCTCCTCCTTTTGGGTTTAGTCTTGTTGGCCCTACTGAGAGGGGTAATATATGCCTCTGTTGTACCCCCTTGGCAAGGCCCCGATGAGTTCAGGCATTTCCATTACGGAAGACTTATCGCCGAGTACGGGCGCCTGGTTACCCATGTGGATCTCTATCCCCAGTTAGAGGAGGAGATAATCGCCTCTCTACTCCAGTTTGACTATTGGAGGTTCGGGTATTGGGAAGTCCCGCTGGATCCCGATAACCCCCCTCGTCAGTTCTCTGATTTCCAGCCTGCCCATGCTCCCTACATCTATCAGGCTCCTCTCTACTATCTGGTCACAGGCTTCATTCTCCGTCCTTTTCTTGGAAGAGATGCGGCTTTTCAGATGTACGTCCTTCGCTTCGCCTCTCTGCTTTTGGGCGCCCTCACGGTGGTCATCGCCTCCCTCGTCGCTCACCAGCTCTTTCCCCACGATCGCTTTATGAGGATCGGCGTTCCGGCGTTCATCGCCCTTTTGCCTATGCATGGCTTCATCACCGCCATGGTTAACAACGATGTCCTGGCTGAGTTCATCGTCTCCCTTCTGTTGCTCCTATCGGCTCGGGCCTTGCTCAGAGGCCTACGTTGGCCAGAGATCCTGGCCATGTCTACTCTTCCCATCCTGGCATGGTATACAAAACGTACGGCTGTTATCTCTATCCCGCTGGCTTTGGCCACCATCCCTTTCTTTTGGCTCTCTCGAGGGGTGAAGGTGAAGAGAAGCCATGCTCTAGCGGCCATGACGATCTTCGCCTTCTTCCTAGTGCTCTTGGTGGCTAAGGCAGGCTCGCTGCGCGCATTGCTGACACGGGTGTCACCCAAGGAAACGTATAACCTCCTCTTGCCTGACGACATCGTGGCTTGGCTTCTCGACCCCCATCACTTCAGCCAGCAAGCAGCCCTGGTTTACATTGAGTCGGTTCGGATAATCATGGAGAGTTTCTGGGCCCGTTTTGGCTGGATGAATGTCCGCCTTGGCGAGGCTTGGTATAGGATGCTAGCCCTAGTTTGTCTCCTTTCCATGGTAGGAGTGGTTCTTTTCGCCATCCGGCTCCTCCGTGGAACCACTAAAATGTCAAGGGGCCAGATAGCCACCCTTTTCCTCTTTGCCATCGCGGCCGCGTTGCAGTTGGCGATAGTGATCGTCGGCAATCTGCGGCTTCGAGAACTCTGGTTCCCATACAACGTACCGCAAGGCAGGTATTGTTTCCCAGTGATAATCCCTATAGCCACCCTATTCATGCTCGGCCTGCGGGAACTCGTCTCCCCTCACCATCGACAAAGGTTGCTCGTCGCATCATTGGTCGGTCTCTTGATCTTAGATCTCATATCGCTACTCCTTTATATTTTGCCTTTTTACTATTCATAATCTATAATATTAAAAACGTTCAATAATTAAAGGTTTTGGGAAGAAAATGAAAGCCACACCGCGGGGTGCACTCCCTAACCTGCGACTTTCCATTCTGGCGGTGATAGCGGGGGTATCCTTGCTCATCGGGGTGGGGATAATCTTATCCCTTTCCTCTTCGTCCAGAGAGATGAGAGGCGCCGGCGAAGAGTTGTTTCCTTTTAACCTCCAAGGGGTATCCCAACCCGTGACCCCGACGGCCTACTTACCCCTCATCGCCAAGGACTTCTGCCCTGCACCCTCCAAGCGGATGCCCTTCGGAGTCCAGATGCTCCATGAGGTCAACGATCCACAAGCGGTAAGGCTAGCCTGCGAGACAGGCGCTCACTGGGTGAGAACACTACTCTCCTGGGCTACGATAGAACCGACAAATACCGATCCCGCCAACTTCAATTGGACGACCTACGACCAGAGGTTCGCCAATCTGGCCGCTGCCGATCTAACCCCCATCGTGACCATCATCAGTAACCCCACCTGGGCGGCACAGTACCCCTGTGGGCCGATCACCGATACCAACTTGGTGGACTTCGCCGACTTCCTCACCGCCCTCGTGGATCGCTACAAAGACCCTCCCTATAACATCAAGTATTGGGAACTATACAACGAGCCAGATTGCGGCGATCCTATCAATCGCTGGGGAGGCTGCTGGGGCAATGACGGGGCGGAATATGCCCACATGTTAAGTATCGCTTACCCGGCCATCAAAGCCGCAGACTCCGAGGCTAAAGTCGTCTTTGGAGGCCTGGCCTATGATTTCTTTGAGAGCGACCCCCAACATGGGCCGTTCGTCGAATCCTTCTTGGATGATGTCCTAAGGGCAGGGGGAGGCAACTACTTCGATATCATGAACTTTCACTATTATGAGTTCTGGAAATGGCGATGGCAAGACCTCTACAACTGCTCCGGGGTGAGAGGCATGGACGTGACGTGCAAAGCGGTTTATCTGAGGAATAAACTAGCCGAATATGGACTGAGCAAACCGATCTTCTGCACCGAGCTAAGCCGATGGAGCACCGAGGAGAAGTGGAGCAGCGAAGAAAACCAAGCCCGATATGTGCCCCAGGTTTTCGCCCGAGGGATGTCCGCCAACTTGGAGTCGGTCATCTGGTTCACCCTCGTGGACTTTGAGACAAGTTATGGGTTTGGGCTCCTCTACCCCGACTACTCCGAAAAGAAATCTTACCGGGCCTATCAAATCCTGGCTGAGGAATTTGCTGGCGCCCAGTACGTCCGCCGACTTCCGGATGAGGAGACCGGGGATTCGCAGATCGAGGCCTATGAGTTCACCATTCCTTGCCCCAATCGCCTCCTGTGGGTGGTCTGGACGAACGCTGATGAGAGAGAGGCAATGGATTTCCCGTTTAGTAGACTGCGGGTGGCAGACAAGTTCGGCAGCGAGACCATCGTCATCGACGGCGAAGCCGAAGACCTAGATCATATTGTGAACGGTAAAGTCAGGATCTGGGTGCTCCCCGGTGACCCCCTCTACGCCTCTGAATAGAAGGAAAGGCCCGTCGCATGGGGAAAAGCCGATTACCACTCCTCTGCCTAGCCTTAATGAGTATACTCATGGGCATTCTCCTCCTTATGCTCATCATGAGACCTCTTACCTTCGATTTCCAGCAGCCGCTCTTCGATACCCCGGTCGGCGAGATACGGGGAGACCAGACCTTAGGTCAATCGTTCAGGGCTGAATATCCGGGCCTCTATCGGGTGGATCTCCTCTTGGCCACATGGGCCAGGACAAACACAGAAGAGGTTCTCTTTCACCTGCGCAAAGGGGCGATCGACGGCCAGGATCTCGTCACCATCTCCTTTGATGGCTCATCGGTGGAGGATGACTCCTATCGCTCCTTCCTTTTCCCTCCCTTGGACAACTCTTCAGGGGAAAACTATTGGGTGATCCTATTCTCGCCCCACTCTAGGCCAGGCGACGCTATCACCGCTTGGTATAGTACAGGGGACATCTACCCCGAGGGGGAAAGATACGAAGGGGGAACGCCTGCCGATGGGGATCTCGCCTTCCGACTCTATTACCGTCCCCGGCTCTGGGATCTGGCAACAACTCCCCTCCAGAGGCTCCCCGATCGAAAGCCTTCTCTCCTGGGTACTAGATGGTTCTACGCTCTCCTCGGGGTTCTCTACCTATCCTCGGCCGTCGGGTTGCTGGCCGGTGTCGCCCTTTGGCCAATGTCGATATTTGGGTTTTTTGCTTTAGGCCATTCAAGGTCATCTCACCGCTATAGGGGTGAACCTGAAGAGGATGGTTAAACTCCTCATCGGGTGGGGCTGAGGAGTCTCAACAGGAGCTACCTATCGGTGGCTTGTCCTGGTACCCGATCCCAAACCAGACAGGGTCTAGGGAGAACCGGCCACGGCCTAACCCAGGGGAAGTGCGCCTGGAAGAGGAAGGGAAGGACAAAGAGGGTCAAAGGATTAAAAGGTAAAAATCAGTTTCGTAGAAAGCTAAGGAATAGGCAAGAAAGCAAAAAGCCCTACGACCTCATCGTAGGGCTTTTGAAATTAAGAAGAGCCTTTCTAAGGGGTAATGATGCCGTTATACACCATACTTACATCGTCGGTCAGCGCCACCTCGTTTACTATCACGGTGACGTCCCCTGTGGCAGTCAGTTTCACAGAGCCCTCAAAGAAATCCCCCAGGGCGCCTTCGAAGAGTTGATTGTAGGCACGGACGCCGTAAGCCGGGATAGGTTCAGTATCTGACCAGACCTCTGTTCCGGCCGTGTTATAGTACCTCCTGGTGACGCTGACTTCGCTGCCGGTGGTGTTTATCATTCGGATATCGGTGAACCAACCCCAAGCGTTCTTCAGGATACTGGGTAGGGAGTAAGAAGTTCCACCCGCGGCCACCCCGCTATAAGCCATGCTCCTCCCGGAGCCATAGGATGGGTCCTGGGCTACTTCATTGACTATGGCCACTACGGGCTGGCCGATGGTAGTGATACGCACCGACCCAGCCCAGACACTAGGCAGGTTGGTGTCGAAATGTTGGTTCGTTGCCCACGGTTGATTAGGGGCCAGGGTCACCGTTGTGGCGTAGGCCAGATTTCCGTCAAGATCGCGAAACTCGAGGGTAGCGTCGGTGCTAGAACTGCCTACGTTCATCATCCTTATGTCGGTCGACCAACTCCAGTACCATTTCAAGATGCTGGGTAGGTAGAGAGAGGTAGAACCGCTGGTGAAGCCGTTATAACTCATCGTGTCATAGACGGTGGAATCTTCGTTTACCACAGCCACCACCGGTTGAACGCTAGAGGTGATCTTAGCCGATCCGGCGAAGAAGGAGCCAAGTTCATCATCAAGGCCCTGGTTGCAATATACGGAGGCACCGGCCTTTATACCAGTATAAGTATCGGTGTCAACTAGAGCCCCCGACATATCACGGAATTCCACGGTGATATCGGTATCGCCAGAACCCGCGTTTTGCACGGCGAAGGTGGTGGTCCAACTCCAAGCATTCTTCAGGATAGCGGGAAGATAGACGGTGGTGCTGCCGCTTTCGCTGCCGGTGTAGGAGGCCGATTCCACGTTGGGGACAGTGTACTCGTTGACGATCGCCGCCAGAGGTTGATCAGAGGAGACCACTACCGAACCATTCCAACCGCTAGGGAGTTCCGGTGGATAGAATAGTTGGTTCCAAGATGCTGGCCTGTTGGCAGAAAGCGTTGCGTTGATGGTAGCATCCACGTTACCATCGGTATCATAGAAGGTCAGGACTACGCTGGCGTCGGAGGAGCCCAGATTCATGAGCCTGATATCTGAGATCTTTCCGGTGGCGCCGGTCCTGCTTGGTCCCACCGCCAATACCGCGTAGACGCTTCCCAAGAGAAAGACGAGTAGTAGAGAGATACCAACCATAGCCCTTAGGTTTCTCTTCATAGGACACCTACCTTTCGTAATCAAAACATCTCTTGCCTATACTATATACCTTTATACCACAAATTTTCTTTTTCGTCAACAATGACTTTTGGCCTATCTGGGAATAGCCACCCCTCTTTCCTCTCCTCCGCACTCGTGCAAGGCTTGCCAAGGAGTTCTATCCATAATCAAGGCCTCTCTCCAGAATAGGACTAGCCCTAGGAATGTATTTAACAGAAACTGGCTAGCATGAAATAGTAGGCCAAAGGCTAGCCCTAGGTTCCTGTCGATGGCAAAAACAGTCAGGGCAGCCACGGCCAGCAATTGATAGGTCCCCAGGTAACCTGGGGAGGCAGGAACAACGAGCCCCAGGTTCACCACTGCGGTGATAAAGAGAACCGCTCCCACCGAGAGATGGATGTCAAAGGAGAGGAGGCCGTAGCCAAACATGAGGGCTGCGCTTGTCCAAACCAGGAGGGAGAGGAGCACCGCTATTAGAGCGGCTCTCGGCTGGCGAAGGCTTTCAAGACCCTGGATGAAGGATTGAGTCAACGTAGAGATTCGCTCCTTTATAGCGCCCAGAGGCCTAAGGAAAGCCGCAAGGAGGCCCATCGCTGCCTCGCCCCGATAGGCTAAGCCCAAAAGAACTGCGAGGCAGCCAAGAAAGATAAGGCTGGCGAAATATCCAATGCTCTTCACCCAAGATGGGGCCGGTATCAAGAGCAGGGAAAAGGCTAGGAAGAGGAGAAGGCTCAGCCCATCAAGCACTTTCTCTAGAACCACCGTGGCCAAGACCGCGGCCGCGCTACAACCCTCCTTGCGCCCTAGAAGATAGGCCCGCGCCACTTCTCCCGCCCGGGCCGGGAGGATGCTGTTGAAGAAATAGCCGATGATGATCATGATAAGAAGAGGAGCCGCCCTGATAGTCTTTACGGGGAGCAGGAGGTATCTCCACCTCAAAGCCATGACGAAAAAAGTGGCCAGCAGCCAGGCCATGGCTAAAGAGAGATGAGGTAGGCTAACCGACTTGAGGGCTTCCAAAACCTGAGCATAGTCGATCCCATGGAGGACGACAACCAAAGAGAGTACGCTCACTCCGATGCCAACCCAGCTCTTCCTGGCCTTCAGCAGCCTCATCTAATATCTGACCCTCTTCTCCCTGCTCAAACGGTTCTCCAGGAGGGCCCGCCACTCCTGCATCCTTAGCCCAAGAAACCAGAGGGCGTTCAGCAAGCCAGGGGTCTGGGGAGTGTAGTGCTTGCTATAGAAATAGCGAAGGCTCTGGTAGTAGATCCTAATCGCCTGTTGGCTCGACTTTTTGCTACTCTCGCCCTTGTAGTGGATAACCTGGGCCTGGGGGAGATAGTACAATTTCCAGCCACGCTGGCGCATGCGGCGACACCAATCTACATCCTCACAGTAGATGAAGAAATTCTCATCCAGAAGACCTACATCCCCTATCGTTTCTCGGCGCACCAACAGGCATGCGCCCGACAACTGGTCCACCTCGCGGAAACGGTCGTATTCCTCCAAGGGAAGGTAATAGTTCTCGAGGGCTCGACTCTTCGGAAAGAGACGGCTCAGGCCAGTGGTCACCAGAAGTGCTACAAGGGGGGTAGGGAAGGTCTTCCCCGAGATCTGGACCGTGCCATCGCGGTTGAGGATTTTTGGGCCTACCGCTCCAGCCTGGGGGTTTTGATCCATGAATTCAACCAGGAGGTTCAGCGTCTCCGGGAGCACAACGGTATCCGTAGTAAAAAGGACTACATAGTAACCCTGGGAGGCCTTTATCACCTGGTTAGTCGCGGCAGCAAAACCCAGGTTCTTCTGATTGGCGATGACCTTCACCTGGGGATATTCCCTCTCGATCGCCTCCACGCTGCCATCGGTGGAGTTATTGTCGGCGACGAAGATCTCGGCACTGATACGGCGGGTATTCTCCAATATAGAGCGAATTAGACCCAGGACAAAATCCCTGGTATTGTAGTTCACAATCGAGATTGAGAGGTCAACCCTTTTCATCGCGCTTTGCCCTTTTCCCTTTTGAGCCTCTTTTCACCGCAAACCTTTCCAGAAACTCCTTGGTTTTATTCAAGGCATAGTCCATCATCTCCGCGGTTATCCCCGGATAGACCCCCAAGAAAAAGCCATCCCGCATCACCTTATCGGCGTTGGCTAGGTCGCTTAGGGGGCGATAGCGCAGCCCAAGGTAGGCGGGGTGACGAACGATATTCCCGCTGAAGAAGAGGCGAGTCTCGATATTGCACTCCTCATAATAGGTCACCAGTTCTCTCCGGGTGAAGGGGGCTCCATCCTTTAGGGTAAGGGGGAACGCAAAAGGCGAGGGCTCCGCCTTAGGCAAAGAGCGAGGCAATATGAAGAAATCCTCGTAGCCCTGGAAAAACGCGTAGAGCCTTTGGAAGTTGGCTTTCCTTTCCTCGATGAACTTCGGCAACCTCTGGAGCTGGACTAAACCCATGGCTGCCTGGAACTCCAAGGGCTTAAAGTTATAGCCGATGTTGGTGTAGAGATATTTTGTGTCGTAACCTGGGGGTAATATGCCGACCCTACTGCGGAAGCGCAGTTTGCACGTGGCGTTCGGATCTATCGAGAAAACACAAATAGGACATGGGCAAGCCCTTCCCCAATCTCTCAATGAGAGGACGATCTTGGCTAGATCCTCATGGGAGGTACAGACCGCACCTCCCTCACCCATCGTGATGTGATGGGCAACGTAGAAGGAAAGGGTGGAAAGAAGGCCAAAAGTGCCGGTAAGGCGGCCATCGAACTTGGCACCCAAGGCATCGCAATTATCTTCTACCAGGAAAATTTCATATTTTTCCGCCAAGGCCATCACCGCATCCATATCGCAAGGGTTTCCCAGGTTGTGAAGAAGCATGATAGCCTTAGTGCGCGGCGAGACCGCTTCTTCCAGTTGTCCGACATCTATGTTGTAGGTTCCCAGCTCGATATCCAGGACTACCGGAAAAAGGCCGTTTTGAATGATGGGGTTAAAAGTGGTAGGGAAACTGAGAGCGGATACTATCACCTCGTCGCCCGGGCTCAAGCGGCGGTGAAATTGTGGCGACATGAGAGCCGAGATAGCGAGGAGGTTGGCCGAGGAGCCAGAATTAGTAAGGATCGTCTCCTCTACCCCAAGGAACTCAGCGAACCTTCTCTGGAACTCATGGGCCCTCTTACCAACCCCAAACCAGCCATCCAAGATGGCCTCCATTATAGCCTTGACTTCCTCCTCGTCGTAGACGGGGCCGGAGTACTGGATCTTGGTCTTTCCGGGTATGAACCTCTTCTGGCCTTTTGAATTGAAGAAAACCTCGATGTTTCTTCGGATCTCTTGCCGCAGTCTATCCTCTTCCATTGCCTTCCCCCATCATCTGGCTCTTGACTACCCTTAGCCCCTCATCCACTCCTAGGGCCTGGACGCCCAACTCCTCCACTATCCTCTCGATCTTTAGTCCGGCCTTGAGAGGGCGAGGTGCGGCCTGCTGCAACTGGTCGGTGGTCACCGGCTCAATGAGGCTAGGGTCGAGGTCGAAATGGCTAGCGATCTTCAGGCCAAAACTATAGCGATCTATGAGTTCCCCGCCCACCATATTATATACGCCTCGCCTGTCCAGTTCTATGGCTCTGATAATCATCTCCGCTAGATTGTCGACCAAGGTGGGGCTGCCCACCTGATCGGTGACCACCTTGATCCTCTTCCCTTGCCTTAGCATGTTGACCGTCCAAGTGACGAAATTGGGCCGCACATAGGGGGCATAACCATAGAGAATAGTGGTTCGGGCGATGATATAATCCTTTGATATGCTCTGGACCTTCCTCTCGCTCTCCCATTTGGTCAGGCCATAGTATGAGATGGGGTTTGGTCGATCATCCTCGCTATAGGGGCCGTTTTCGCCATCGAAGATATAGTCAGAAGAGAGGTGTACCAACTTCGCCCCTACCTCACTACAAGTCTGGGCCACATTGGCTGTGCCCTCCACATTTACCCGCCAGGCCAGCTCCCGCTTCGTTTCGCAGCCATCTACATCGGTGAAGGCAGCGGTGTGAACCACTGTCCTCGGCTCGATCTCCCGGATCAAGGCAAAAAGGCTCTCCCTATCCGTTATGTCTAAAGGGTAAAAGGCCCCACCGATAATATCAGGAGGCCTATTCATATCCGCGGCAAGGACCTCGAAACTACCGGCCATGAGTTGGAGTAATTTCCTTCCCAAGAGGCCCGCCCCGCCAGTTACTAATACCCTTCGTGGCCGCCTTCTCATGGGGTCCAATAGTGACGCCAATTTTGACGGTAGAACTCCACCGTCTTCGCCAGTCCTTCAGCCAAAGATACCCTTGGAGTCCAGCCCAAGAGCCCATTTATCTTGGAATAATCAGCCACATAATCCCCTACCTCGATAGCCAGCCGCTCCTGCGGCCAGGGGACGCATTCGTAACTGCCGCTCCCTACCGTCTCGATGATAGAGATAACCAAATCTAAGAAACGGATCGGCTGCCCGCTACCCAGGTTGAACGCTTCCCCATCGGCCTCGCTTCTGGCACCCACTAGGAGAAAAGCATCGGTAACATCGTCCACGTAATTGTAATCCCTCAATTGGCTGCCATCCCCGTAGACCTTTATCCCCTTCCCTTCCATAGCCAAACGGATCAGCCAATTCAGGGTTCCGTATTTGGCGTGCTTCATCTGGTGCCTAGGTCCATAGGTGTTATTTATCCTCAAAGAGGCTGCACAGAGGCCGCAAACTTTGTTATACAGAAAATGGTACTGCTCAGCGACTGCTTTGTTCACGCCGTAGAAATCGGTTGCCATCATGGGATGATCCTCCTTCACCGGGGTCTCAACTGGCCTTCCATATTGCCCCCTAGTGCCCGCATATATCACTTTGACCCTAGGGTTGAATCGTCGGCAGGCCTCCAGAAAGATGAGGTTCCCACGCGCATTGATATCGAGATCGAGAAGGGGATCGGCCATGCTATCGAGATGGCTCACCTGTGCAGCGAGGTTGAAGATGACATCCTGCCCTTGTACCAGCCGGTTCATGGCCTCCGAATCCCGAATATCAGCGATATGAACCTCAACGCGCTCCTTTATCTCCTCGATGTTATAAAAATTCCCCCCATAGAGGGGAAGAAGAGCATCCACCAGAACGACCTGGGCGCCCAAATCCACCAGCGCTATGGCCAGGTTACTACCTAGGAAGCCAAGCCCGCCGGTGATCATCACCTTCTTGCCTCGATAATAGGCCCCAAAATCCATCTCTCAGCGCCTCACCCTCCTTTTGAAAAGGAAAAGGAGGTTAATTAGCCCATCTCGCCAGGGGAAGAGTTTTGGGTCTCCGATGCGCTCGAAGTAGGGGATATGATACTCTCCCAACCTTATCTCCGGATGCGAGATAGCCTCGATCTTTATCTCCTCGGAGAAAGACATCCCACCACTGATCAGTTTCATCTTATCGAGGCAGTCCCTTTTGAAAACCCACATCCCGGATTGCGAATCCTTAAGCGAAGAGGAATATAGGGCGTTCATGACCAGGGTGAGCAACTTATTGCCCAACACATTGCGCCGGCACATGGCCCGGCTATTCCAGAGGGGAAAACGACATGCGGAGACAAAGTCCAGCCCTTTATCCAACAAATAGTCTACCATTTCGGGGATACAGTGAGTTGGATAGGTGCCATCCCCATCGGCGGTGGCGATGATATCACCGCTGGCGGTCGGCATCCCCGCAAGATAGGCGTAGCCGTAGCCTTGTTTGGGCTCGAAAACCACTTTGGCCCCTAGGCTACGGGCCACCTCCCCTGTAGCATCTGTGGAATTATTATCCACAACTATTATCTCATCCACATGTGATGGCATATTCTCTACTACGTGCTTAATCCCTTCCTCCTCATTGTAGCAAGGGATAACGACAGAGATGGTCAGACCCCTATGCATGGTCACCCTCCTTCAACGGCCGCTCTGCTTATTAACTCCTGATAGAGCCCTAGGATCTCATCAGCGTGCTCGGCCATCTTCTTCGCCGGCCCGATATGGCTACGTAGATCGCTGAGAAGCGAAGGGGTTTCCATCAGCCGCTCCATAGCCTGTCGCAGGGCTTCGGGCTCGCCCGGCGCGAACAAAAGTCCATCTACCTGGTGGCGCACCTTCTCCGCCAAGGCTCCCAGCCTAGAGGCTATCACCGGCACTTGGGCAGCGAAAGCCTCCTGGATAACCAGGGAAGATGTCTCATACCAAAGAGAGGGTACAACCAACACATCTGTTTCTGCCAATACCTGCCCCAACTCTTCGCGGGCGAGCCTGCCCCGGAACCGTATGGCAGGGTTTCTCGTCATTCGACGGAGATCCTCAACATATGAGGGAAAAACCTCCTCGTCGCCATATATGGAAAGTACAGCCCTTTCAGGGTCTAATTTGTTGAAGGCTTCGATTAGAACGTGTACCCCCTTCTGCCAAGCCAAGCCACCGATGTAAGCGAAATGCAACTTATCCTCCAGCCTCACGCTACCTCCTCTAACCTGAAGATCGATACCATGGTTGATCTGACGAACCCTCCCCTCTGAAAAGCCCCTCTTGATGAATACCTCTTTCACGAAGGCTGTGGGAGCCACGAATATATCCACATTTCGTATCGCCCTCCCTACCAAGTAAGCGCGGTAGGCGAAAAGAGATGCGATGGCCGGGGCAGCCACCACCAAAAAGGGAGCCCCAACCCTCGCCGCAGCACAATAGGCGCAGTTTAGCCAAAAGAAAGGCCCGGAGCAGACCTTTTGTCGTGGGGTTATTAACTGAGCATTGGCGCAGAAGAGCCAATAATCGTGGAGGCTGTAGAGCGTAGGGAGGCCATACCTTTTCACTAAGGGGATTAACTTGACGGAAAGGCCCTTAAGATGTTGAAAATGTACGATATCTGGCCTCTCTCGCTCGATGAGGTGAGCGAAACTACGCTCCACGAAGTGGTTGCGAAAAGAGAGGAGGAAGAGTTGCAAGGGGTTCCTAGGAGAAGGATACAATACTCGATGTACCCTGAACCCAGAAGCGGCCACTTCTTCTTCACCAGGGGTTAGATTCTCCTCGGGATAGAAGACCAAAAGATCATGTCCTCGCCGTCCTAATTCTTGGACTAGGCTCTCAGTATAGATCTCCGTGCCACCTACCCTCTTGGGCGGGAATTGGTGAACGACTTGCAATATGCGCACAATGCCTCTCACTTACCCAACTAAGCGCAGATATATCTCCTCCAGGCGGGGGAAGATTGCATCCCAGGTGTAGAATCGGGTCACTTTTCGATAGCCCTCCTCGCCCATTCGTTGAGCCAATGCCCTGTCGTCGAGGAGCGTGGCGATGCGATGGGCTAGGCCTTTCACATCCCCAAAGGGGACCAAGAAACCATCGGAGCCCTCGCTTATGACCTCCGGTATTCCACCGGCACTAGCACCGATCACCGGTTTCCGGTAAGCCCAGGCTTCCAGAAAGACGAGGCCGAAAGAATCCACGCGGGAGGGCAAAACCAACATCTCTGCCGCATCTAGAAGGTCCCTCTTCTCCCCTCGGACCGGACCCAACAGCCTCACCCGCTCCTGAACGTTAGAAGGTAAGGATCTATAGTACCTTGCAAACTTCCCCATAAGTGGCCCCGCCAATACTAGATCCACCCCTCTCCCCTGGTCCCAAAGCTCCCGCATCGCCTCTACCAGATGAGTCGCTCCTTTATCGTAACTTACCCTGCCAATAAAGGCGACCAAGGGGTTATCAATATTGTACTTCTCCTTGAACCTCCGGCCATCCCCCCCCTGAATCTCCTTCAGGTCAACAGCCATCCCTACCTTCTCGATCTTCCGCCCCTCTATCCCTATCTTTACTAAGGCATCTTTTTCCCTGCCCGTCTGCACAATGATCTTGGTGCTCCTCCTAAATAACTCCAATTGATGGGCCATGGTGCAGTATCGGTAAACAGGACCCCTACCCCCTTCTCCAATATGCAAAAAGGG
>Ga0315314_1000345_pt1 | contig 55604 bp, 47 predicted proteins | sample TDP9_MG_FD_203631 | JGI IMG/M metagenome (GOLD analysis project Ga0315314, IMG submission 203631) | Freshwater sediment microbial communities from Lake Towuti, South Sulawesi, Indonesia - TDP9 | ecosystem: Environmental > Aquatic > Freshwater > Lake > Sediment | place: Indonesia: South Sulawesi... | reverse complement strand
GGAATTCCGACCACGCTCTCAACCTCGTTGACGAGTTTCGGCTCTAGCGTGTAAACATGTACGTCGTGAAAATAGGCTTCTTTTGCTGTAAACTCTATCTCGCAATTGCGACATGCAAATTTTTCGATAGGATGTTCAAACTGTTTCCTACAGGCTTTGCATCTATTGAATGTTCCCACAGGCCTGTAGTCGACTCCTTCCTGACTCAAGTCCTGTTTGCATTTCGGGCATATCAATCGGTCTTCCGCCATGAAGTCCTCGTACTCGTGGACGGTTCCACAGTACAGGTGTTCCAGCAAGGTCTTAGATTCAAGATTGATCGACCCGCAAGACGGGCATTTGAAACGTATGAAGACCCCTGAGTGTCGACCACATGATGGGCAACATACGAACCTTTCATATATTTTCTTGTCAAGTATTCCGGCCGCTGCCAACTCATCAAGAAGACCCAAGGAAGATGTGGGCTCTCCTCCGTTCACTATGCTCTCAACTGCTGGATATCTCGGTAGCCTTTCTGCATCAAATATTGGCACCAGATCCTTTACGCTTCCCCCCAAGAAGCCGCTGAGGAGAACTTGAACAGCTTTGTTCTCGTAGAGGCGATAGCGAAGTTTCTTAGCTGTAGCTTCATCTGTTTCAATGAGCTTTTTTAGGCTCTCTTCTGCTTCCCTTTTCTTCTTGTTTAGGCGAGCTATTCTAGCCTCATAGTCTTTCTTTGCAGTCTTACGAGCTGCATACTCTTTCCTAAGATTTATCAATTCTCTGTCAATCGCCCTAAGAGTCTGCAGAGGATCTGCCGTGGCGGTCACTAAGTTTCACCATGTCATCGAGATTCGTAAGCTCAAATTCAATTCGCCATACACAGATAAAAAGGCTGTTGCACCAACGCTCTTATTGTCTAGTGACAAGATACTGTATGAGTTTTAAAGAGTAAACTTATAGTATGCCTTTCGACATACTTTAACATACTACTATGGAAATCTTCAAAGAGGTAGGTCGAGATTCAGAATGAGCATCCCATCAAAAGCGTCCCCTGAGAAGGAGACGGAAGCTGAGGCTGTCTCGGAACCGACGCCAACCTCAGCTTTTAGAGAAGTCTACCCACTCAATGAACCATACTCTTACGCGGCGATTACGCGAGACCCCACTACAGGCGGGCTCAAGTACGTGGTTATCGAGCCGACGCTTCTTGACCAAGAGAGGAAGCATCTAGAGAAGGTTAAAGGGCTTTTGATGGAGGAAGTGGATCTAGACCTGAAATCAATTGAGACTCGTGAGAAAGCGGAGCAGTACTTGAGGAAGAAGATTGAACACATATGTCGTAGATATCGAATCAAGATGGAGAAAGAGACTCTTGACAAGCTAATGTACTATGTTAGTAGGGACTTCATTCACTATAGCAAGATAGACCCCTTCATGCGAGATCATATGATCGAAGACATATCTTGTGATGGCGTCGGAGTGCCGCTGTATATCTGGCATAGGGAGTACGAGTCGATTCCAAGTAATGTTACGTTTGAAAGCCCTGAAGAACTCAATTCCTTCGTTGTAAAGCTGGCTTACAAAGCTGGACGCCATATTTCAATCGCTCAACCGATAGTAGACGCTAGCTTGCCTGACGGAAGCCGCATTCAGTTGACCTACGGAAAAGAGGTCACGATGAGAGGAAGTACCTTTACGATAAGAAGGTTTAGGGTTGACCCTTTGACGATATCCGACTTGATATCGTTCAACACTCTTTCTTCTGAAATGGCAGCTTACTTCTGGTATGCGATAGAGAAGAAAGAATCATTTCTAATAACAGGAGGAACAGCATCTGGCAAGACAACAACGCTGAACGCTCTCTCGATGTTCATCATGCCCGATTACAAGATCGTGTCGATTGAGGACACAGCAGAACTAAATCTACCTCACGAGAACTGGATCCCCTCTGTCGCTCGCATGGGCTTTGGATCCAACGAGGCTGAGATTTCACTTTTCGATCTCTTGAAGGCAGCGATGAGGCAAAGATCCGATTACATTATCGTCGGCGAAGTACGCGGGGAGGAAGCATATACACTCTTCCAAGCAATGGCGACTGGGCATGGGGGCCTTTCTTCAACTCATGCTGACTCGGTCTCCGCGTCCATCAAGAGACTTGAATCTGAGCCTATGAACATTCCAAGATCGCTTATCGTTACGTTGGACGCGATCGCCGTTCAGACGAGACTCAGATTAGGTGACAAGACGGTAAGAAGGATCCAACATGTTGCTGAACTTGTCTCGTACGACTCTGCCTCAAAAGAGGTTGTGACAAATGATGTCTATCAGTGGGATCCAAAGACAGACAGATTTCTCTATTCCGGTAGGAGCAATGTCCTTGAGGAAATCAGCGGGCGATTCGGTTTAGAGCTTGAGTCGATACTCGAAGAGATCAAGAGAAGGAAGACTGTGCTCGATTGGATGGTAAAGAAAGGAACTAGAAAGTATAATGACGTTGCTATTATGATAAGAGACTACTACGCCAATCCCACAGCCAGCTACGAGAAAGCTCGGTTAGGGCTGATGGAATAGAGTTGACTAAAAAGGAGAAGAAGAAAGGCGACGACGCGAAGAGCGAAGGTTCAAGCCGTCGCTTCTTCAGCCCATGGCTAGTGACGCAGAGGATTTTGGGCAATAGTGTCAATCGCGTTCTACCTCATTTTGAGGATCTCCAATCGAAACTCCTCAAATCCGGAATGAAAGTAAGTTTCCCTGCATACGTAAGCTTCGTTATCTTTTCAAGTATACTGGCGTTCTCAGGCGCGTTTCTTGCGATAACGATCCTCGGGGCAATTTCGAATGTCTTCGGGGTAATCCTTCTCGCAGTGGCCGCCGCAGTAGGTACTCTGCTTGGAGCCGCAGCTTTTTCTTTTACGTATTACTATCCAAGTTTAATTGCTGATTCAAGAAAAAGACAACTAGATGAAGAGCTGCCGTTTGCTGTGAGCCAGATGGGAGTCCTAGCTATAGCAGGTATCCCCCCTGAAAGAATCTTTCGCTCTCTAACGACGAGCGGCTACAAGTCAGCTGTTCGAGATCAAGCAAGAGACGTGGTGCGTGACATAGACCTATTCGGTGCGGACTTTCTCAGCTCGCTGGAGTCAGCAAGGGAAAGATCACCATCTAGACTATTTTCAGATGTCCTGGACGGTTTTCTAGCGGCAGTTAGGACTGGAGGAGACCTCAAGAAGTATCTCCTATCGTCCGTGCGCAGCCTAATGGAAACTCGCCGAATTTTGGCCAAACAGTTGATCGATACGCTCGGGATGTTAGCCGAGACCTACGTTTCTCTACTAGTGGTCTTCCCAATAACGCTCATGATCGTCTTTTCAGTTATCGCGATGCTGTCAGGCTCGCTGGGCGGAATAAGCGTCTTAACGATAATGATTTTGCTGACGTATGTCATTATACCCGCTTTGGCGATCGCAATGATAGTACTTCTTGACGCAATAATCCCCAAAGAGTGAGAATGTTGGTAAGGGTCACTGAGAAAGAAAAGAAGATAGTCTGGGCAATATCGGTGGCTCTAGGTCTTGCCATTCTTGCGTCGGTATTTGTAGTTACCTCCGTACTTGGGAGAGAGTTGCCACTGGCTTGGGATGACTTTCTGATAGTAGCAATAATGATTGCGATATTTCCCCCGGCTGCCGTTAATTACATTGACCGCAGATGGAGAATCGCTGTGGACAATAATATCCCAAAATTCTTGAGAGAAGTCGCAGATGCTAGCCGAACTGGACTAACACTCGTTAGAGCGATTGAAGTTTCCACTGAACGTAGATATGGCCCGTTAACTGACGAGCTGAAGAGGCTTGTGAGGCAGTTGAGTTGGGGAGCTACATTGGAGGACGCTTTGCAGTCTTTTGCAAATCGCGTCAGTACTCGATTGGCAAGGCGAACCGCCGTCTTGCTAGCTGAAGTAAGCAGAGCGGGAGGAAACATACAAGAGATAATGGACTCTCTTCAAAGACATGTGTCTGATCTGCAACTCATAGACAAAGAGAGGCGCGGGCAACTTAGACAGTACGTCGCGATAGTCTATGTAGCTGTGTTCATTCTCCTTTTTATAAACGTTATCTTGCTGAAGACTTTCTTCAGTCAGCTGGAGAGTCTTCAAGAGCTTCAGGCTCAGCAGCCGGAAGTTCAGCTTCTTACAGCGGCCATTGACATATTGGCTCTTAAGAAGATCTTCTTTCATACAGCGGTGATCGAATCGTTCTTCGGCGGACTTATTGCAGGGAAGATGGGAGAAGGTTCTCTGGGCGCAGGGATGAAACATGCTCTGATACTAATGCTGATAAGTTTCCTAACGTTCGCGGTTTTCGTGTGGAGTTGGGTGACAATAGGTCTTCAATTTCCATGACCGTCCTCCTTTTCAATTTCTTGAGTATTCTACTAGCTGCCGAAACACAATCCCCCGACGAAATTTCTGTGCTTATCTACAGTAGTTTTTTATCTGAATGAGCTGATAAAAGGACAAGCCTAATTGAGATGTCAAATTTGGGCGATTACTCAAGCGTTACATCTGAAACCGTAAGGGCTCTCGAGGGCATCGTGGGAAAAGAACACGTAACCGCGAGTAAGCCGATTTTGATGTCATACGTTGCGAGAGGAATAATGGGGCTCGAGTCTACAGCACCTGAAGTAGTAGTGAGACCAAAGGAGGTCGAGGAGATTCGCGGCATACTAGTTTTAGCGGACGAAGGAAGAATTCCTGTCACACCGATGTCCGGAGGCTTGAGCGGAGGTTTCGCATGCCCACTTATAGAGCCTGGCGGAATACTCCTCGACCTTTCCAGAATGAATCGGATCATCGAGGTCGACACCGACTGCAGATACATGATAGTTGAACCCGGTGTGACAAGCGGAGCGATATGGACATACTTCAAGAAGAACTATCCGGAGTGGGCTCCGCCCGTTCCTGACGGAGCGCCTCCGGCAGCAACTATTCTTGGCGACGCCTTAGAGAGAGGTTTCTCTCTAGTAACCAATCGTTACGGGCCTCAAGCGGATATGATTCTGGGGATGGAAGTTGTTCTGCCGTCGGGCGAAGTTGTCAAGACCGGTTCTTGGGCTTTGCCCAGCGCGAAACCGTTCTACAGGTGGGGCATTGGTCCTGATTTTTCAGGGCTATTCCTTGGAGCACAAGGAACACTGGGAGTTGTAACCAAGCTTGTGGTGAAGATTGTGCCGCATCCGAAGCATAAGGATCTGATCGCGTTCGGCTTCGAGAGTCCGGAAGACATGGTGAACGCTACACTGGACGTGCTTAAGACTGAAGTCTGCGTCCTGGTCCAATGTGGGAATTGGTGGCTCGTTCCCACGAGGATGGCTTCAGAGACTGAGATACCCGTTGCCAGAGATTTCTGGAAGAAGCAAGGGGTCCCAGAATGGTTTTCAAACTTTGAGATTTGGGGAAAAGACGAGGAGGATCTGAATCACCAGAGAAACGTCGTCTATCAAACCATGGAAAGACTGAAGGCGAAAGGTATCATAGCCGGAGAGTGGAAGCTTCATCCAAAACAGAAAGCCAGCAGAATGTTGAAGCCGAACAAAATAGCGATACCTTATGCTCTTTTCAAAGGTTCTTTTCTCTTCATCACTTGGTACACGCCTTGGAGAGATGCCGCGGAATTCTGTAGAATTGCTCAAGAGAGAATGGAGAAGTACGATATTCCTCCTGTGCTATGGGTTGCGTCCATAGAGCACGGTAGAGAAGCCATCTGTATGCCAATCGTATGTTTCGACCCAGCTAAACCTGAAGACCTACAAAAGGTTCAGGATTTCAATAGAGAGACAACCGAGGTTTTTCTCAACAAGGGATGGCTGAACTATAGGCCGGATCCGTACATACATGCTCCTCAAATGTACTCTAGAGCAAAAGCCTACTTCGAGATGTTGAAGAGGATCAAGAAACTGCTGGACCCGAACGGTATAATGCATCCTGGTAGACTAGGGCTTGTAGCAGGAGCCTTCTAGTTTGCGGAACCTTGAGAAGTACAAGAAGGATATCTATCGCTGTATTCACTGCCGCGCATGTCGTTTCGCATATTCAGGGGAACCTGATAGAGAAGGATTCGGAGACTACTCAGGAATAATCCATGGATGCGTTTCAGGAAATAGGTTTGAGTGGGAAGCATACTGGGGCTCCGGTAGAATCTGGATCGCTAGAGCCTTGCTCGAAGGCGATCTCAAAGCCTCCGAAGAGGTCTCTGACATACTCTTCCGCTGCCCGACTTGTGGAAACTGCCAAACTCAGTGCGAGAACAATATCCCCATCCCGGAGATAATAGAAGCGGCCAGAGCTGAATGTATTGACTCTGGGGTTCCTCCTCAGCCGAAACATAGAGGAATAGTAGACTCGGTTCTACTGAACAACAACCCCTACGCGGAAAGACATGACCTACGAACTAGTTGGTACGATGGCGAGAAAGACCGGACGTCGGAAGTAGCTTACTTCGTCGGTTGCACTACCGCCTACAGGCTATCTAACATCGGAAAGGCAACGGTCAACCTTCTCAGGAAAGCAGGTGTAGACTTCACTGTGCTGACAAATGAAGTCTGCTGCGGTTCACCGCTACTGCGTATCGGCCAAGTCCAAACTGCGAGAAAACTAGCGAAACGGAATATGGAAATATTCCGTCAAATGGGCGTCTCAAAACTGGTTTTCAGTTGTTCCGGCTGCTATCGAACGTTCAAGATAGACTACCCAAGACATGTCGGAGAGGTCCCGTTTGAGTTGAAACACGCATCTGAATTCATCTACGACCTATTGGAGAGAGGCATTATCACGCCTAGAAAGGAGTTCAAGCGCAAGGTAACATGGCATGACCCTTGCCATCTTGGCCGACACGTCACCCTATGGTTTAAGGGTGGGAAATCGATTGAAACCCCTGAGATCAAGAGTTTTAGACGGGAATGGTTCGAGAAGCCGAGGAAAGTCTTGAAGTCGATTCCGGGGATAGAACTAGTTGAGATGTATCGGATCAAAGAGGATTCTTGGTGCTGTGGAGCAGGCGGAGGAGTGAAATCGGCTTTTCCTGATTTCGCTTTAGAAACAGCTTATGAACGGATTAAGGAAGCTGAAGCGACTGGAGCTGAGGCTATCGTCACCTCATGTCCTTTCTGCGTTAGAAACTTTAATGATGCAGTTACCAACTACGGGTCGAAGCTAAAGGTCTATGAACTGATCGAGCTCCTTGATATGGCAACTTGATGTGGGCAGGCTAATTCAACCTGCCAATGGAGCTCTCTACGGCTCTCACCAGCTCTCCGTTCCTGAGAATCTCGATAAGTTTCGCTATATCGACATAGGTTCCTCTGTCTTCTACTATTGGTGGCACAATCCTCCTGATCATCCTGTACGCCTTTATTGTTCCTTTCGCGAGCTTCCCAGGACCACGTAGATCAATTGCTTGCGCAGCACTTATCATCTCGATCGCGAGTATGCATTGAACGTTACTCAAGATCTTCGAAGCGTTCCTTGCCGCGATTGTTCCCATGCTAACAATGTCTTGGTTGTTCGCGTTCGTGGGCAGAGATTGAATGCTTGCTGGACACGCCAATGTTCGGTTCTCAGCTGCTAATGACGTTGCGGTATACTGTGTTCCCATCAACCCCATTTGGACACCCTCCTTGCCTCTAACCAAGAAGAGCGGCAAACCTTCATTCAGACTGCTATCCAACAGCCTTGCGGTTCTCCTCTCCGAGATGTTGCCGACGCTCGTCAGCGATATACTCAGCATGTCCATCGCGCTTGCTACAGGTTGGCCGTGAAAGTTGCCTCCGTGAAGTGCTTCGTCAGACTTTGAGAGTATAAGCGGATTGTCAGTTGCTGAGTTCATCTCAATTTCTATCACTTTCCTCGCAAAAGCGATCGCATCTCTGACAGCGCCATATACTTGAGGTGAACATCGTAGGGAATAAGCATCTTGAAGCTTGATATCTCGAATTTCCCGAGATTCTTTGCGACTCTGCTTCCTAGTAGCCCTCTCCAAACTTGATACAAGTTGGCTTCCGCTCAGCAACTTTCTGAAGTTCTCTGCACTTTCAATTTGACCTTTATGAGGTCTAAGCAGATGGATCCTTTCGTCGAACGCATCTACAGCGCCGTTCAACGCTTCGATACTCATGGAGGCTGCGATCTCAGCCTCTTTGACGAGCTCAAGAGAATCATAGCAGGCGAGCGCTCCCAACGCAGTCATTACTGAAGTACCATTTATGAGAGCTATGCCTTCTTTCGCGTCTAATCTAATCTTATCGATTCCCTCTTTCCTCAATGCAGAATCAGCCTGGACGAAGTGTCCGTTATATTCAACATTGCCTTCCCCCATCATAGGTAGGGCCATGTGAGCCAGGGGAACTAGGTCACCACTTGCGCCGACGGATCCTGTCTCCGGTATGACCGGATGTACGCTCCGATTGATCATGCTCATTAGCGTGTCCAGTAAGCGTACTCTGACGCCCGAGTAACCTTTGGCCAAAACATTGGCTCTAAGACACATGATTGCTCTAACAATGTCTCTCGGAAATGGGTTTCCAAACCCAGCTGAATGGCTTCGGATCAAGTTCTCTTGGAGCTCTCTTACTTCACTCATAGCAACAGCTCTATCGCACATAGGGCCGAAGCCAGTTGTAATCCCATAGACCTTTCTATGTTCTGAGACCCATTTCTCAACTGTTTTCCTAGATAACATCACTCTACGTTTGGCTTCAGCACTCAACGCGACGTAGGCGTTTCCGCGAGCGACTGCAACCACGTTCTCAATTGACAGCGAGTTACCGTCGATGATTATTCTTTTTCTCATCTAAATCATACCGCCCTTACAAGCTGAATATAGTGATACCTATCTTCACTATAAGAGTCATTGACAATAAACGCTACCTGCTGAAGGAAGTTAGACGCAGCTCTCTATCGCATATCTTATAAAAAGAGTGAATTCATTGAAAGATGACAAAGGTAGATGCTGATGAGTAGCGACGAGACCCTGAGACAATTGACGAATGCGATAGTCAAAGGCGATAGTTTGGCGACTGAACATTTGGCAAAGCGCCTGGTGGAGAGAAAGAGCTCAGTGACCTTGGCTTTAGACGCTATTGTTGATGCGATGAATATCGTCAATGATCTCCATAGCATTGGAGAGTATGATCATTCAAAGGTTTCCGCTTCTTCTTCTGCAACGCTCGCCGCGTTACAAGTTTTTGAACCGCAGCTTTCCACTGAAGAAAGTAAGGCTATCGGAACGGTGGTCTTAGGGTGCATTCCAGAGGATTCAGTGGGCTTTGACAGAGCTATAGCCAGTTCGGTCCTGCGAGCGGCGGGTCTCAAGACACTCAGTTTGCCGACCGCAGTCACATATGAGAACTTGACAAACATTGCGACTCAGAATCAGTGCGATCTCGTGGTCTTGCTCATCAAGACACATGAGGACGATCCGAGAGTTCAAAGTCTAGCGTTAGAACTGAGAGAAAGCTTGCTTGGGAAGACCCTTAAGGTTTTCGTCGGCGGAAATTCACAGGCAGCGAAGATATGCCAAAAACACGGCTTCACGAACTATTTCAGCGATCTCGGAGACTTGGTTAGCAAAGTAACTGAGATCGTGATCAAAGAGCGAGAATCTCGCTAAAGTAACCAGACTAGGTTGGGCTCTTCGAGAAGTAGGAAGTCTTGTCCGTGGTTGAAGATTTCTTATCTGTAAGCTATGAATTCTTTCCCAAGTAGTTCGCGTGCAACGATAATCTTCATTATCTCTGTTGATCCTTCCGCCCACATGTAGGATCTGACTCCTCTCAGTCCCATTTCAACAGGGCACTCGGCGGTGAATCCGAATGCGCCGTACCACTGAAGTACATCATTCATCGCGTCAAAAGCAATCGTTGGAGCAAGCATCTTTGCTTCAGCCACCGCCTTCGTCACTTCAAATCTAGAATACTTGTTCTCTCTCTGTTCTTTATCGAGCATCCACAACGCTCTGTATCCGAGAAGCCTAACTGCATCCGTCTTCGCATAGTGTTCTGCCAGTTTGAATTGGATCGCTTCGTACCTGCCGATCGGTTGTCCAAACGCTTTCCTTTGTTTAATGTAATCCATACCCAATTCGAGTGCGGCCGTTGTTGCGCCTGCGCATACCACTGAGATTATCGCTCTAGCATAGTCGAATCCTTCCATGGCCGTGTAGAAGCCTCTGTTCTCTTCTCCTACGAGATTGTGGGCCGGAACCTTAACCTCCGTCAGAGCGAATCCTCCTGTTGAGATTCCTTTCCTACCCCACTCCTCAACGTAGGTCGGGCTAATTCCGGGTGTGCCTCTCAATGGGACGTAGAAGAAACTCAATCCTCTTGTACCCAGTTCAGGCGCAGTCTTCGCAAGCGTTAGGAATCCTCCCCCTTCCTCCATGTACTTCACAACTTCTCTGACCCCGCTGATGTACATCTTCTCCCCGTTCAGAATGTATTCTTCTCCAACGCGCTTGGCGACTGTCCGCATATTTCCAAGGTCAGATCCAGCGTCAGGTTCCGTAGTTGCTATTCCTAGGAAGGCTTTGCCCTTGCTGACTTTCGGCAAGATCTGCTCCTTAGCTTCCTTCTTTCCATATCTGTCGAGAATGTAGCCCCAAGAGGCTTGGACTAGAAAGAATACAGCTGTGGCACATGTGACATCTGCTCTCGCAATTTCTTCTCCTGCGATGCCTGCCATCACTGGATCTGCTCCAGCTCCACCGTACTCAGGTGAGAACGTCATCCCGAGTAAGCCGAGGTCCGCCATCCCTTTTATAACGTCGTCAGGTATCCTTTGGTTATTCTCGATCTCTCTTGCTTTGGGTGCCAGTTTCTTCTGACAGAACTCTCTGACCGCTTTCCTAAAAAGCTCCTGTTCCTCTGTGAAGGTAAAATCCAATTACTCGACCAGCGCGTGAACTCTCAGGCTTGTAGATATTTAAAGCTTATAGAGCGCTGGATTCGAGAATCGAATGCTTGCGGACGGTCTAGTTCTTTTTGGCTATTGCTTTTCGAAGCGACTCTGTGATCGCTGGAACTACTTGGAAAAGGTCTCCAACTATTCCGAATGTTGCAACTTTAAAGATAGGGGCTTCAGGATCTTTGTTAATCGCAATGATGATGTCTGAGGTTTGCATTCCAACAAGATGTTGGATTGCGCCTGATATGCCGATAGCTACATACAGTTTTGGTGCAACAGTCTTTCCTGTCTGGCCGACCTGTTGGTGATGAGGCAACCATCCCGCGTCCACTATAGCTCGTGAGCCTCCTACAGCTGCTCCAAGAATCTGCGCTAAATCTTCTATCATCTTCAGGTTTTCAGGCGACCCGAGCCCTCTGCCTCCAGAGACTATTATTCTGGCTTCTTCAACCTTGATTGTTTCAGGGCTCACTTCCTTCACTATGTCCAGAATCTTGGTTCTTATACTCTCAGGAACTATGTTGATTTCTACTCGTTCAACCCTAGGTTCTCTGGACCAGTCTGGGTTGCGCTTCTTCATAACGTTCGGACGTACCGTCGCCATTTGTGGACGCTTATTTGGACAAACTATCATGGCCATAAGTTTACCTCCGAAAGCTGGTCGTATCTGCACGAGGCGGCCCTCGTCATCTATATCAAGTCCTGTACAGTCTGCTGTGAGTCCGGTGTGAACTCTAGCGGCGACGCGAGGAGCAAACTCTCTTCCGATTATCGTCGCTCCGAATAGTACAATCGACGGTTTCCTATTCAATATCAGTTCGCTCAGCGCGCTCGTGTATCCGTCGGGCGTGTAGCGCCTAAGCTCTTCGTCTTCCAGAAGATAGATTCTATCTGCGCCATAGGCGGCGAGAGGTTTAGCGAGATCGGATACTTTATCTCCTATGAGAACAGCAGCCAGTTCTTCGCCGAGTTTTTCTGAAAGTTTCCTGCCTATTCCGAGAAGCTCGAAGGATACAGGTCTCAGTTTTCCTTCGTGCTGTTCTGAAATCACCCAAACGTCCTTCGTCCTTTCTTGACTCACTGAGCCTCCCCCTCTTTTTCGAGGCTGATGATCCTTTGCGAAGCGAGAAACTCCACGAGTTGGCAAGCAGCAGCATTAGGGTCGCCAGCCTGAATCACAACGCCTCCGCTACGGGGCTCAGGGGTGAAGACCTTCAGGACTTGTGTCGGAGATCCTTTCAATCCGAAGACAGAGGTGTCATCAGCGAGATCGGCTGCTGCTATTGTCTTTATCTCCTTCTTCTTTGCTGAGAGGATGCCCATTATTGAGGGGATCCTCGGCTCGTTCAGACCTTTAATAGCGGTCAAGAGAACTGGGAATTTTGATTCAACTATTTCGTAACCTTCGTCCGTCTCCCTATGTGCAATCACCCTTCTCTTTTGAGGGTCAACCTCAACTTTCTTGACACTGGCTATCTGGGGAATTCCCAAGTGTTCCGCGAGTTCCGGTCCTACTTGAGCTGTGTCTCCGTCGATTGCCTGCTTCCCGCATAAGATTATGTCGTAGTTCAACCTCTTTATGGCTTGAGCTAACGTATAGGAAGTGGCCCACGTGTCAGCTCCTGCGAAGGCCCTATCCGTTAAGAGGATAGCTCTGTCAGCTCCCATAGCGAGACATTTCAAAAGGGCTTCTCTGGCTTGTTGAGGACCCATCGTCACGACTACGACTTCGCCGCCATGCTTCTCCTTTATTCTAATCGCTTCTTCAACAGCGAATTCATCGAAAGGATTCAAGATGCTCGGAACGCCCTCACGTATCAACGTATGTGTTACTGGATCGATCTTCAGCTCGAGGACATCAGGAACCTGTTTCACGCAAACGGCGATCTTCATAGGTTAACCCTGCACACTGACTCAAGTGGGTTACTAATCGCGCTACTATGCGAGCCTAATTAATAAAATCTATCGGGCATAATACATCGGGTGACATCTTTTTCTCCGAGCAAAAACCTTCACGAGAAGTACTCCGGCCGCAAAGCCTCCTATGTGAGCCCAGTATGCGACGCCCGTTTCGACTGCGACCAGAACAAGCAGAAACTGATATGCGAACCAAATTCCAATCATCACGTATGCTGGAACATGGATCAACCTGATGAACCAGCCTAGAGTGACCGCCGTCTTGAGCCTCACTTTAGGGAAGAGAACCATATAGGCTCCAAGTACCCCGGATATGGCTCCTGAAGCGCCTACAGCTGGAACCATCGAACCCCAAGCTGTCAGCGCAAAGACTAAGGATGCAAGAATTCCAGAGAGCATATAGAACACGAAGAACGACAAGTGACCACACATATCTTCGATATTATCCCCGAAAATATACAGATAGAGCATATTGCCGAAGAGATGAAGTAATCCTCCGTGAAGAAACATCGATGTGATCAAGGTATAGTATCCTTCTCCATTAGCTATTCTTGCGGGGGTAAACCCGTAGTTGAAGATTATTGTGTCAAGTCGCTAGTGATCTGCCGGACAAAGACTAAGACGCATGAGGCTACGATGAGCCATGTTACGACTGGCGTGATCGATGATGGATTCTCATCTTTAATGGGAAGCAATCTGCACCACCAACGTGAAAAATGTATGTTATCCTTGGGCGGTAATAAGAGATTGCTCTGTGCACGGCATCAAAGTGTCGCCATGCGGGTTGCGTCTCAACTCGCAATGAAACCATACGCGTATCTCTCGCGATAGACAGGTCTGAGTATAAAACGTTATAATGCGAGAGACTTTGGATACTACTGGAGTGGTGCGCCGATTGGTTGGCAAAGCGGCAATAGTGTTGGTTTGCGACGGTATAGCTGACCGGCCGGTCCAAGACTACAAGTTCAAAACACCTCTTGAAGTGGCGAACACTCCGCACATAAGTAGATTGACCAAAGCTGGCTCAGTAGGCCTAATGGACCCCGTACGCCCCGGCGTAAGACCGGGGAGCGATGTAGCACATTTCGCCTTGTTGGGCTATGATCCTTACCAGTACTATACAGGTCGAGGTTCACTGGAGGCTGAAGGAGCCGGGATAACGCTAAAACCTGGAGACGTTGCTTTCCGCTGTAACTTCGCGACAGTTGATGAAAATATGAAGGTCTTAGATAGGCGAGCTGGAAGGATTAAGACTGGGACGAGCAAACTGGCCAAGGTTCTTAACAAGATGCAACTGGAGGCAGCTCCCGGCGTAAAGGTGCAGTTTCACCAGACCGTCGAGCATCGGGGTGTACTCGTATTCAGCGGCGAAGGCATCTCTCGAATGGTTTCAGACGTAGACCCACATTCCACTGGAGTTCGAATATTGAGGTCGAAGCCTCAAGACAGCGCTGAAGAGGCGGCTAGGACCGCTCAAGGACTCAATGAATTTGTGAGAAGATCATATGAACTGCTTAAAGACCACCCAGTTAACATCGAGAGAGCGAAGAAGGGTCTGAAGCCGGCAAACATAATTCTTCCACGAGGCCCAGGAACTCTACCGTCGATAACGCCTCTCCCAGAACTCTACAATATAAAAGCCGCTTGCATAGCAGCAGTTGCTATGGTTCGAGGAATATGTAAGATTGCTGGAATGTCTCTTCTCGATGTCAAAGGCGCAACCGGAGGCTTGAACACTGATTTTCTTGCGAAGGCAAGAGCGGCAGTCGAAGCGAGTAAGGGGAACGATCTGGTCTTCGTCAACGTGAAAGCATGTGACGTCGCGTCACATGATGGAGACTTCAAAACGAAGGTCAAGGTCATCGAGAAGATCGATGAGATGGTCGGCTTGATAATCGACAAAGTTGGTTTAAGTACAAACTATTTTGCAGTAACCTGCGATCACTGCACCCCAGTGAATGTTCGTGATCATACCTCAGATCCAGTCCCTCTAGCCATAGCAGGTCCAGATGTTCCTTCAAGTAGGATACCAAAGTTCACTGAGAACCATGCCGCCGCCGGAAATATCGGAAGAATACCAGCTTCGAGTCTTGTGCCGATCCTAATGGACTATCTTGGAAAGGCGGAGAAATTCGGATTTTAGACCGCGCTGAATCCCCTCGCGAATGACTTTCTATTAAGCATGTCTAATGGAACTTGTCTCTCACACCTCGTTTCTTCGCGTGTTCAAGATGAATTTGGAAAGATTTTGATGCCTAGGTTTCCATAATAACAAGACTAGTGTCTACAATGGATACCTTTGAAGCTATCTATGGAAGACGCAGCATACGCGCGTTTTCTAGGAAAGACGTGAGTCCGACACTGTTGACAAAGATTCTAGATGCGGGAAGGCAAGCACCCTCAGCTGGAAACCTCCAGCCTTGGGAGCTTGTGGTCGTTCGCGATAGTAAAAGGAAGATAGCATTAGCTCAAGCCGCTTTCGGACAATACTTTATCGCAGAGGCACCAGTCGTGGTAGTCGTCTGTGTGCACCCGGCAAGATCAGCCATACGCTACGGAGACCGAGGAGCGAGTCTCTACTGTCTCCAAGACACTGCGGCGTTCATACAGAACATGTTGCTAGCATCTTACGCGATCGGGTTAGGTTCATGTTGGGTAGGCGCCTTTGATGAAGCAAGAGCAGCTGAAGCAATTCAAGCACCAAACAACATCAGGCCGATAGCTATCATCCCGATCGGATCCCCAGCTGAATCTCCATCGGCTCCGCCTAGGAGAAGCTTGGAAGACATTGTTCATGAGGAAAGATTTTGACTGAGGCTCACAAACTTAATTGGATGACGAAGTCTAGCCTATTACTGGGATGATGCTTGAGGTACAATCTCATCGTCGACGTTTACGAGAAGATCGAGGCTACGACAAAGAGGCTTGAGATAACCGACCTGCTTGTGAGCCTTCTTAAAGGAACATCGAAGGAAGTTATGGACAAGGTTGTTTACCTAACTCAGGGGAAACTCTATCCAGACTATGTCGGCGTGGAGCTTGGAGTAGCAGAGAAGCTAGCTTTGAAAGCGATGGCTATTATAACAGGGCAACCGGAGGAACAGGTCGAGAGACACTACAAGAAGACCGGAGACCTCGGCGAAACAGCTGAAAAGCTATTAGCTGGAAGAGCTCAAATGAGCTTATTCCAGAAACCTCTCACTGTAGAGGCAGTCTATAACGCTTTCGATAAGATAGCCCACGCATCGGGTCCCGGCTCAATAGATGTGAAGATCAAACTGCTTTGCAGTCTTCTTAATGATGCTACGCCGAATGAAGCTAAATACATTCTCAGGATGGCTTTGGGAAAACTGAGACTTGGCGTAGCCGATATGACGATCTTGGATTCACTGGCAATAGCTTTTGCCGGGGGGAAGGAGGCTCGCGAGGATCTTGAGAGAGCCTACAATCTCTCATCTGATCTCGGATACGTCGCAAGGGCCGTAGCTTATGAGGGGATAGAAGGAGTAAGAGGATTCAAAGTAACCGTTGGAAAGCCTATCAGGCCGATGCTTGCTGAACGTCTTTCAAGCGCAGCAGAGATCCTTGAGAAGCTAGGAGGTAGAGGTTCCGCCGAGTACAAGTACGACGGCTTGCGGCTGCAAGCTCACGTATCAAAGAATGAGATTTCTCTCTTCTCTAGAAGACTGGAGAACGTCACGAGCCAGTTCCCAGACGCTGCTCAACTGATAAGACAGACCACAAAGGTGAAAGACGCCATTATTGAGGGAGAATGCGTTGCCTTGGACCCTGACACCGGCGATATGCAGCCTTTCCAGATGATCTCCCAGAGGAGAGGACGAAAGTATGAGATCGAGAAGATGGCTGAGGAGATACCGGTCGGCGTCTTCCTCTTCGACCTCCTCTATGTTAAAGGCAAAGACTACACTCTCAGACCTTACCTGGAGAGAAGAAGAGAATTATCAAAAATAGTCGCGGAGAGCGAAAGGGTGAAGATAGCTCAACAATTGATCACCGACAATCCCGACGAGCTTGATCGCTACATGGATCAAGCGATCTCTGAAGGCTGCGAGGGGTTGATGGTGAAGTCGGTGGGGCCCGACTCGATATATAAGGCGGGAGCCCGAGGCTGGACATGGATCAAGTACAAGAGAGAATACAAATCTGAGATGACTGATACGGTCGACCTAGTTGTTGTTGGAGCATTTTACGGTCGAGGAAGACGCGCTGGAAGCTATGGCGCGCTTCTACTTGCAGCTTATGACGAGGACGGCGATATCTTTCGAACTGTCTGCAAGTGTGGCTCAGGATTCACCGACAAAGATCTAGCTGAGCTACCGAAGATGGTTAAGCAATACGAGGTCAAACATAGGCACGCTAGAGTTGACTCCAAGTTGACTGCAGACGTCTGGTTCAGTCCGAGCTTGGTTCTAGAAGTCATAGGAGCAGAAATGACTCTAAGCCCTATTCATACGACCTGCTTGAACGCTATTAGAAAGGGAAGTGGGCTGGCAATCCGTTTCCCGCGATTCACCGGCAACTATAGGGCTGACAAGGCGCCTGAGGACGGAACTACGACGAAAGAGGTAATGGAGATGTATCAAAGCCAGCTGAAGAAGATATCGAAAGAAACGTGATCTCTTCAGTTCTGATAGCTAGCGTCAAGCACTTGGTCTATGAAGCCTTACAATCGATTTGCAGCGTGAGTTCAAATGGATGTAATCTCGAAGGTTGGCATTCTTGGCATTCCATACAACGTCGGCTGGAGGGGGGAAGGCATAGACAAAGGGCCTCAAGCTCTAAGAAACGCTGGATTGGCTGAACAATTAGGAAAAGTCGCTAGCGTGGTCGAAGATCTTGGTGACGTCCAAGCAGATCTGCCACCTTATGACGAATCGAATCCGAAGCTTCTCAATCCTCATCAAGTTATAGCGTTATGTAGAGTGTTAGCTTCAAGGGTTGAGAGGATGTGTCGAGACGGCTATTTTCCATTGATCCTAGGGGGAGAGGATAGTGTTCTGATGGGGATAGTCGAGGGTCTCAAGAATGGTTTAGGGAAACGGATAGGCTTGATCTATTTCGACGCTCACGGAGATTTCAATACGCCTGAGACAACCCCTTCAGGGTTAATTGGAGGAATGGATGTCGCGGTCGTCGCCGGTCGCGGTCCAGAGATACTTACAAAGATATTCGGCTACGCTCCACAACTGCCCGAAGAGAACATAGTTCTCTTCGGTGTGAGAGATCTCGACCAGCCTGAGAAGATCGCTCTCGAAGACTCACGAGTTCATGTTTATTCTCGAACGAAAATACGCGAGCTGGGTGCTGAAGCCGTTATGGAGGATGCTCTTGAGAGACTTAGGACCGCGTGCGATGCGCTTTACATTCATGTAGATTTAGATGTCTTGGATGAAAGCGCGATGAAGGCCCAGATTCTGCCTGTTCCGGACGGGCTGTCGCTTTCCGAATTTTCTAGCGCTATCCGTGTGGCGAGAGCGACAGGGAAACTTCAAGGACTTGCCATAATGGTTTTCAATCCGCTCAAGGACCAGGAAGGTCTTGAAGCAAACAAAATCATAAAATTGATCCTTGAGGCCATGAGTCTGGAATGGGTTTGATGTCAGGTCAGAGGTGTCTTGAGAAAGATCTCGGTTAAGGATGTTTCAGTTACCCAAAACATGGCGACTAGATTTTTCACGCGGCTTGCCAGCAGCCTGTCAGCGAGAATACAATAAGAGCGATTCCTATCGCTACTATTATGGAGCCCGAAATCTTGGGAATCCAGCCTGCGTACTTCGATTTCTTGGCAACGCCGGAGATGCCTCCCATCAAGAAGCCCAGAGGTATGAGGCCCGCGGTGGTTCCTAGACCGAATATGAACACGGTTAGCGTGCCGATCAGCACGCTGCCCATCGAGGCAGCCCAAATGAAGACTGCCAGTTCGAAAGGGCAAGGCGGGAGACCTCTAATTAGGCCGAAAAGTAGGGCTGTCGACATCCTTACGCGTTCGCTTATCTTGGTCCCGCTAGAAGAGACTCCGTTGTGATGATGAGCTATGTGAACTATCGACCAGCCAGTGAGCATAAAGAAGCCGAAGACGATAGTTATCAGCCCAGCGATCAACTCGAGAATCGCTTTGAATTCTTCTAGAAGGTTCACTCCGACGAAAGCAAATAGGAATCCCAAGGTTGTGTCGATCAACGCCATGCCAAGCCCGTAGAGTACGACCATCAGAATTCCTTCCCTCCACTTCTCGCTTGCCCAAAGGGCGTACAGCGAGACGACCGCCTTGTCTTCGCAAGGCTCTAGTGTGTGGGCGAGCCCTAGAATGAATGCCCCCGCAAGCGTCGCCACTCCAATTTCAGAAGCCATGGCTTGTCGCCCCTCGAAGTGGCAGCACAAACTTCTGCTCCGGTTGCATCATAGTAGTTAGTGTAAGCACAGGTTCTATCTACAATTTTCGCTTCGACTAGAACTAGGGCTTTGCTTCTCCATAGCCTTTGAAACAGGTAGCAAGTAGTAGTTTGGGCATCATTGAGATTAGGGGTCTTGCTCGAAGTATCTGTTGAGTTAGTTTCGGTGCTCTTTCCTCTTGTTTCGTGCCAGATGGCGCTTTGTTCTTCCGTAGAATTTTATTCCTGCGTAGATATTCTCCTTAACAAGGCCCTTCTCAATGAGGGCTGAAAGGTGTCGGTGCACTGTGGACGGGTTTGACTCAACGTGCTTTGCGATAGCACTGCACCATAAAAGAGAATTTCTAGATAGAATATTTAGAATTCGGTTGCAGTAGTCACAATCTTTCGAGTGCACTTTTCTCCACTATTCGATAGCAAGTGAATTCGAATTTATAATCAAGAGAGAGAAACGAAAATAATCAAGCAAGATCAGGCGGCGCTGAACTAAAACGGGCAAGTCATCGCTGGGCAACCGCCAGAGTACTCTGAATCAACACTTATATGTTCTTCTTCAGGCCTCTCTCCTAGAGCCGGACCAACGTAGAGGACCTGTTCCTTCTTGCTCCCGTATCTGTATACAGTTATGCCTTTACATTTCAACTTGTGAGCCAGCAGGAAGGCTTTTCTCACGTCTTCTGGTGTAGCATCTTGAGGAAGATTGATCGTCTTTGCCACTGCGTTGTCAACATACTTTTGGAATGCTGCTTGAATTCTTACGTGCCATTCAGGATCTATGTCAAGGGCGGTTCCGAAAAGTCTACGGGTGTCCTCTGGGATTTCCGTAAAATTCCGAACAGAACCTTTCTTCGCAACCATCATCATGAGTTCTCGGCTGTAGAATCCTCTTTGCTTCGCGATCTCTTCAAAATCCGCGTTCACCTCAAGCAATCTAGTGCCTTCCATCACGTTCCGAACGAAGGAGACTGCGAACAGTGGCTCGATCCCACTCGTCGTCCCTGCGATAACACTTATAGTTCCTGTCGGCGCTATAGTCGTTAAAGCTGCATTTCTCATCTGCTTATATCCTTTCTTTTCCCAAACGCTTCTCCTAAAGTTAGGGAATGACCCTCTCTTTCTTGCGATCTCGATAGATTTCTTCTCAGCTTCGACTCTTATGAACTTCATCACTCTCTTTGCAGTTTCGAGAGCCTTCTTAGAATCGTATGGTATCCCCAATTTGATCAGTGCTTCCGCAAACCCCATAACGCCCAAACCAATCTTTCTGTTGCTCTTCGTCATTTTCTCTATCTGAGAAAGAGGATACTGATTCGCGTCGATCACATTGTCTAGAAAGTGAACGGCTACTCCAATCGTTCTTCTCAACTTCGCCCAGTCGACCTCTCGACCTTTGACCATCCTCGCCAGATCTATCGAGCCCAGGTTGCAAGATTCGAAAGGAAGGAGCGGTTGTTCACCGCAAGGGTTCGTGCTCTCTATATCTCCGATGTGAGGAGTAGGATTCCGTCTGCTTATTTCATCGATGAATACTATTCCAGGATCACCAGTCTTCCATGCCATAGTTACAATCAGATCGAAGACATCCTTGGCCTTAAGTCTCTTTACAATCTTCCCGGTAGCAGGATTCTTAAGTTCGTACTCCGCGTCACGTTCGAGAGCTCTCATAAAGCTGTCAGTCACAGCTACTGAGATGTTGAAGTTACTCAGAAAACCTTCCTTGCTCTTCGCCGTAATGAACTTCAGAATATCTGGATGGTCAACCCGCAATATCCCGATGTTTGCTCCTCGTCGTCTTCCCCCCTGCTTGATAACATCTGTGGCTGTATCGAAGACTCTCATGAAAGAGACCGGGCCAGAAGCGGTGCCTTTAGTCTTTCTAACGAGGTCTCCTTCAGGCCTCAGATTCGAGAAAGAGAATCCCGTTCCTCCGCCCGACTTGTGGATGATAGCCATGTACTTCACAGCGTTGAAGATTCCTTCAATAGAGTCCTCAACCGGCAGTACAAAGCACGCTGAAAGTTGACCAATGTCGGTTCCCGCGTTCATGAGTGTTGGAGAGTTTGGAAGAAACTCTAGATCGGTCATAAGTCGATAGAACTCATTCTCAGTTTTCTTAACGTCGGCTTTTCTCTCGTATCGCAAATCAACTTCGGCTATCGCCTTTGCGACCCTTCGAAACATCTGACTGGGTGTTTCGATCACTCTGCCTTCTTCATCTTTCAGCAAGTATCTTCTCTTCAAGACTTGTACTGCATTTACTCCAAGCTTGAGGTCATCGGTTACGCCCAAGAACCTCTTCGCTTCCCTTATCTCCGCACGTTTCTGACGATACAATATGTACGCCTTAGCGACATCCGCGTATCCGTGTCTGATCAAAACCTCTTCAACGATGTTTTGAACATCTTCCACTCCCGGAATCTTCCCTGCGAATCTCTTCTCAAGAATGTCCACAACTTCACTTGAAAGTTTCTCGGCTACTCGACCGTTCTTGGCGTTAACGGCCGCTATCGCCTTACCAATTGCGATCGTAATCTTGTTTTGATCGAATTCGACGATTGATCCGTCTCTCTTCTTAATCTTCGAAACTATGGAGTGACGCGACATCTTTGACCACCTTGTTGATCAAGTTTTCTCCAACTACCAATTGGTTGTTGTATGAGCGAATAAAGATTGCCTACCGATGAGCGTAAAGCCATACTTTATACGGAATCGATTCTAAAATACACTTCACAGGTGTCGAGCTTGGCCGTAGCCCCTCGGAGTTTCATAGGGCGGATCAGGGAAGTTTATCGAAATGCTGGGGGACTCTGGGTCGTCGAGGTAAAGACTGAAGAATGGGGTAGGGTACTCTGCAATCTTACAATTCCAGGCTGTGAGATCTCAGAAGAGGAACGACGGGTAATTGATGAAGCGAAGAAACTTCGAGGAAGATTGTGCCTGTTCGAGGAGAAAGAGGGTCGAATTGTAAGCGTCGATGCTTGGGAAGGTTCTTAGATAATAGAGCCATATCCTGCGCAGTTCATTTTAATATCGGTCAAAGAAATCTAGTAGACGAGGAAGGCTGATGCTGGAAGTCCTATTCAAACCCTCGACGGTAGCTGTAATAGGTGCAGCCAGAGAGCCCGGAAAAGTCGGGTATGAAATTCTGCGAAACATTGCAAAATCCGGATTCCCTGGAAAACTCTTCCCAGTCAATCCGAAAGCCGACGAAATTCAAGGAATGAAATGCTATCCTTCAGTCCTTGAGGTCCCCTCAGAGATTGAACTTGCTGTAATAACAGTTCCAGCACCGATAGTTTCCAAGGTTGCTGAGGAATGCGGAAAGAAGGGGGTTAAGATTCTCGTAGTGATTTCTGCAGGATTTAGAGAAGTAGGACCTGAAGGCCTCAAGCTTGAAATGGACCTGATTCGAATATGCGCAAACCACGGCATGAAGCTGGTAGGTCCAAACTGTCTTGGAATTATTGATACGTCAACTCCCTTGAACGCATCATTTTCAGCCTCGATGCCGATCCGAGGAAACGTGGCATTCATCTCGCAAAGTGGAGCGATCTGCACAGCTGTGCTCGATTGGGCTCTAATGGAGGGATTCGGCTTCAGCAAGTTCACAAGTCTTGGCAACAAAGCTGGGCTTGATGAATCCGACTTCATCTCTGCCTTGGCAGAGGACGAGGATACTCGCTGCGTCTTACTCTACGTTGAAGGAATAGATAAGGGTGAGAAGTTTGTTGAGATCGCGAAGGAGTCGCTTCTTAAGAAGCCGATCATCGTTCTCAAATCCGGCATTTCTCAAGCTGGAAAGAGAGCAGTTTCCTCTCATACTGGTTCCATGGCTGGAAGCGAAACAGCTTACGATGCAGCTTTCAAACGAACGAATGCAATAAGAGTCCAAACCATCGAAGAAATGTTCGACGTTGCGAAAGCCTTCTCAACTCAACCAACGCCTTTAGGCTCAAACGTGGCCATAGTCACGAACGCTGGAGGGCCTGGAATTCTTGCTACCGATGCGTGCGAACGATACGGGTTGAATCTCTCTGACTTGGACATTGATGCTCTCAATCTTCTGAGAAAGAAGCTTCCCTCGGCTGCAAGCTTTCACAACCCTGTCGACATACTCGGCGATGCTGACGCGGATAGATATTCTTACGCAGTCAGGACTGTTCTGATGAAAGATTACGTGCACGCGGTAATAGTCATCTTTACTCCCCAAGCGATGAGCGAGCCTGACAAGACTGCTGAATACGTTGCGGCATTACGAAATGAACTTCAGGAGGGCCGTGACAAACCGATAATCGCTGCATTCTTGGGCGGTGAAAGCGTGAAGAAAGCCGAGAGGATACTTTGGGGAGCTCGTATACCCAATTATTCATCGCCTGAGAGAGCGGTTCTCTCGATAGCGAAGATGATCGACTACGCAGACTGCGTTAGAACTGCAAGCGAAGAGATGCCGCCAAGATTCTACGTTGATCAAGCGAAGGCTAAGAGAATTATCGAGCAGGTCAGAATGAGCGGCCGCGTAAACCCACTGGGAATAGAAGCGCTGGGCGTAATGGCTGCTTACGGGATGCATGTTCCGAGTTCTCGTTTAGTCAAGACGGCTGAGGAAGCGGTGCTCGCCGCATCTCAAGTAGGATATCCCGTTGTATTGAAAGCGTCGTCTCCGCACATCATTCACAAGACGGATGTGGGAGGCGTGAAGCTCAATCTCTTAACCCCCGAGGAAGTTAGAAATGGATTTTATGAAGTGAGTGAAAATGTGAGGCGATTCATGCCATACGCAGACATATCTGGAGTAGAGGTATACAACATGGTCCCAGCTGGAAAAGAAGTGATAATCGGTGCGAATAAAGATCCTCAATTTGGAATGTTACTTATGTTTGGGCTTGGAGGTGTCTACATAAACTTCCTGAAAGATGTCTCATTCAGACTAGCACCTTTGACGAGGAAAGAGGCACTAGAGATGATTAGTGAGACGAAGACCTACGTTCTATTGAGAGGCGTGAGAGGAGAGCCACCTTCAGATGTTGACGCCATAGTTGACGCGTTGCTCAGGGTTTCGCAATTGGTAAACGATTTTAAGGAAATATCTGAACTAGACATAAACCCTCTTTTCGTCTATGAGAGAGGGAAGGGATGCCTGGCTTTGGATGCTAAGATAACGATTTCGCCGAGAGTTGAGGAACATGCCTGAAGTTCCAGCGGTCTATGTGGTTTCAACTTCTCGGTTGAGCGGAAAAACAGCTTTATGTCTAGGGCTGTCCGTCAAATTCAAATCACTCGGACTAAAAGTAGGATACTTCAAGCCGATTGGGACGAGAGCTGAAGAGAAGCCTGAAGATGATGACGCAATCTTGATGAAACAAGTCCTAGGCTTGAACGAACCTTTGGAAACTATCTGCCCATTAAGACTACGTAGAAACTTCTTGGAAGAGTATTCGAAAATCGGCATAGCGAAAGTTCGAGAGAAAATATTTTCAGCTTACCAAGAGGCCTGCAGAGGAAAGGATGTTATGTTAGTTGAGGGACCGGGCAACCCCAGCATCGGGTCCTTCGCAAAGATTCCCCCATCCGCTCTGGCACTAGAACTTCAGGTACCTATCGTTCTGGTTTCTAGGGTGGAATCTGACGCTGACGTAGACCGCATTCTCTATCAGAAGCTTTGCATTGGCGAGTCAGGTGCCAGCCTTCTTGGGGTAGTATTAACCCAGGTTAAAAGACAGGTAATCGAAAGAGTCAAGGCCTTCTTTGGGCTGCTACTGAGCAACGCGGGGATAGATCTCTTAGGGATAATGCCCGAGGTTTTAGCTCTCACGGCCCCTACTGTAAGAGACGTTTACGAGCACATGGGCGGCGAATTTCTAGCTAACATGAATAAGCTTGAAAATATGATAGAGGATGTGTATGTCGGCTCCATGACTCTTGAAAGTGGGCTTAGATACTTCAGAAGGTCTGCAAACAAAGCAGTCATACTTGGTGGGGATAGAACGGACCTAGCGATAGCCGCGCTTGATACTGGTGCCTCGCTGTTGGTCTTAACCGGTGGGATCTACCCTGACATACAAGTTCTTAATAAAGCTGAGATGACCGGGACTCCTATTCTCATGGTTCCTCATGATACGTTCACCACGGTGAGAGAGTTCGAGAAAGTTTCGGGCCATATAAAGCCTCAGAACGAGAAGAAGATAGAAATTGCTGAGAAACTCGTTGACGAAAATGTAAGATGGAAGGAGATTCTCCAGATGGCTACAAGACATCACAGCCAGCAGTAGGGATTTCCAGCTGGTACTCACACTACTTTCTAGAGGTTTGCAATTGAACTGGCGGAAGATCTTCTGTCTCGGTCAAGGGTAAAGGTAGGTATCTGACTACCGCTTCCTCACTCCCGGGCTATGTAACGATTTGTTGTCTACCATCAGCTTGACAAAGTGTGCAGAGCAGGAGATGCATGGATCGTAAGCTCTTACAAGCATTTCACATCTTAATGTAGCTTCTTCGAGGGATTGATCCAGTAGATTCGGCACGAGTTCGTACAGGTCTCTCTCGACGTTGAAAGCATAGTGGGCTGTGGGAGTGACTATATCTGCTTTCTCGATCTTCCCCTCCCTATCAAACTTGTAGTAATGATATAATATACCTCTAGGAGCCTCAGTTATTGCAGCTCCTTCTCCACCCTTTATCTCAAATGATAGGTCCTCCTGCTTTAACTTAAGACGGTCAATAATCCCGATGCTCTCACCTATCGCATTAACGACCTCCAGAGCTCGAGCCACAACGCTCATATATGGTTTGAAGACGGGCGGCTGAAAGCCTATCTGCTTTGCTGCTTTCCGAGCGTCTGGAGACAGCTTATCGAAATTGAGGTTAACTCGCGGTAGAGGACCGACCATTATGGAACTTCTGTTCTTCACATAAGAATGTTTAGCGGTTGAGTGGGAAACCTGCTTCTCTCCAATGTGTTTTCTGTACTCGCTTTCCGCTATATTGAGGCCATCAGTTGAGACAAGTCTTCCCTCGTTTACGGCATATTCACTGTCGCTACGGAGAGCTACATGTTCGCATCTTCTTTCGAATGAAGGGATCTTTAGGTTGCTGAAGAGTTCAACGTCTTTCAATGCATACTCTTTTGCTTCAACGAGGCGAGCTCTAATCGTTTTGAGACTATCTCTATCAGGGAGTGCTGTGAACCCTCCTACAACTGCTGATATTGGATGTACAGATCTCCCGCCGATTAGTTCTGTGAGATCGTTTCCGACCTTTTTCAGGGCTAGAGCTCTTTTAAAGAGGTCTGGGTTATGGCGAGCCATCGGTATAATGCTTTCACATCCGAAGTAGTCTGGAGCAGCTAGGAAATATAGGTTGAGGACATGACTGGATATATGTGCACTGAGAGCGAAGAGTTTTCTCAAATCTTTCGTCTGTTGGCTGACTTCTATGCCAAGAGCATTCTCTACAGCTCTCAAAGCGGTAATTTGATGTGCAACAGGACAGATGCCGCAGATTCTGGAGGTCAACTCATGGGCTTCATCGCACCTTCTGCCAACCAGAAATGCTTCAAAGAATCTTGGAGGCTCATAGATGCTGAATTTGGCGTACTCGACTTTGCCGCCTGATACCTTGATGTCGAGTGCGCCTTGTCCTTCCACTCTCGCAACGTAGTCGACGCATATTGAAGTATCCTGCTTCATTGTGGTCCTGCCTCTTTAGCGTATTTTGGAGAGGTTCCTGCATACTTTCTGAACTTTCTGAGGATCTCATCACTTAAGAGTCCGATACCCTTGAACTCTTCCGCGAGGCTTGTTGCGTTAGCGTCGCTCATAGGTCCATAACAGCCTTCGCAATCTCTGTTGAAAGACGGACAGATAGCTCCGCAGCCAGCAAGAGTGACTGGTCCCATGCAGGGTTGCTTTCTGCTGGTCAAGAGGCACTCGTTCTCCCTAAATTTGCACTCCATGCATACGGAGTGTCTCCTCAAGTTTGGCCTGATATTCATTAGAAGTGCTCTAACCGTTTCCATGAACATTATTCTATGTGGCGGGCAGCCGCCCAAATAGAAGTCCACATGGACGTATTCGTCGATCCCACGAATCTTAATGGAAAGGATTTCCGATGGATTCTCGTATACTCGTTCTTCAATTATTTTCTCTGGAAACCAGTTCTTAATGGAAGGGACGCAACCGTAGACAGCGCAGTCACCTAGAGCGACGACGATTTTCGAGTTCGCCCTGACCTTCTTGATCTCTTCGATCTCTCTAGGGGTTGAGACTGAACCCTCAACGAAGCTTACATCATACGGGCCGGTTGAATACTGGCGTTTCGCCATCATAAAGTAGGCTATGTCGACGACTTCTAGGATGCTTGGGAGTTCATCCTCAAGGCGTAGGATTTCCATTTGGCATCCTGCGCATCCAGTGAATTTCCACACGGCAACGGTCGGTTTCTTGCTCAAAGGCGAACCTCCTCATAACGCTAGGTCCGGAAGACCTTGTATGTCAGATAACCTGAATACAGGGCCGTCCTTGCAGACGTACTTCGGGCCTATTTGACAGTGACCACATTGAGCAATGCCGCATTTCATTCTCCTCTCAAGTGAGACGTAGATTTGGTCCGGAGAGAACCCTTTCATTAGGAGTCCTCTCACAACGAATCTCATCATTATCTCCGGGCCGCACGTCATGACGAGCGAGTTCTCGGGGTAAGTTTTCATCTCATTGAATAGTGTCGTTACGACTCCGACATTGTGTTCCCAAACGGTGCCTGGAGGCACTGAGTCCACCGTAAGCTCTAACCTTGTATCCTTGATCTTCCTCCAATCCTCGTACTCATACGGGAATATCATCTGGTCAGACGTTCGAGCGCCATAAAGTATCTCAAGTCTGCCGTAGTCTCTTCGTTCTTCAGCGATCTTGGTTATTACAGGGCGTAGGGGAGGGAGCCCGATGCCTCCCGCGATGATGAGGACATCTTTTCCTCGAGCCGATTCAATGGGCCAGCCGTGGCCGTAAGGGCCTCTAACCCCTATGATAGCTCCTTCCTCGAATCTATCCAAGGCACTCGTAATATTGCCAACCGCTCTAACTGTCGTACTGAAAGCTCCATCGGAGTTAGGGCTTGAACTTAGCGAGAACGGTGCCTCGCCTATCCCGAACAGTGAGACCATTATGAACTGTCCGGGCTCTACTGAAAACTCCGCTCTCTTACGCTCATCTAGCAAGCGAACTGTGTACGTCTTCGTATCGACAGTTTCTCTCCTAATCTTCTCTACAGCCGCTTTCTCGGGAAGGTACGGATCTTTCATCTCATCCGCCTCTGACTTTGCTAGCTACTTCCGTAATGTCGATGTGAACAGGGCAAGCTTGTATGCATCTTCCACATCCTACACATTTGAAGCGCCCGAATTGTTCAATGCAATAGCTCAGATTGTGGCCCATGAACTGTCTAATCCTAGCTCCCCGATCTTTCCGAAAATTACCTCCCATAGCGACCTCGGCGAACTCTAAGAGGACACAGCAATCCCACTCTCTAACTCTCTCTCCATTAGCGGAGGTTACTTCGCTTGTATCGCGGATATCGAAACAGTAGCATGTCGGGCACACGAGCACACATTGTCCACACGCCAGATCGATGTCTCTTATCTGAGTCCACATCGGGTTATCTAGATTCTTTCGAAAAAGTTCTGGCAGTCCATCGGTAACGACCTTTCTCTTGAATTTCTTAAGAGTGTCTTCTATCGATCTCTTCTTTCTCTCAAAATCTATCGGCCTTGGCGTTGTTGCTCTAGGAATCATCTGTATGATCGCATCGCCTTCGAGGCTTCCCGACTCCACCAAGTAGCGGTCCCCAAGATCGGTTAAGAGTACGTCGTAGCCCTGTTCCAACGATGGGCCCGTTCCCATCGATGAGCAGAAACAAGACTCGCCAGGTTCACTGCACGCAATAACGACGGTTACAATGTTTTCTCTTCGCTTCACGTATCTATCGTCCCTATACTCACTCACGAAGACTTTGTCTAGGACCGCGAATGAGCTGGCGTCGCAAGGGTGAACTCCGAACAGCAGCGTCTTCGAAGCTCCTCCTACTTCAGTTAGGCGCTGGACACTACCCTCTTCGAATCTGAGTATTGCTTCAGAAGGCGGACCAAGGAATTTCTTGAGGGGTAGTATTGTTGTAGAATAGTCTAGAACTACTTCTTCCGGGGAAATAATTCTCTCGAAGGCGAAGTTGCTTCCTTTAGGTTTCGGACCAAAGACCACATATGCGTCTGTGAGACTGCCGACCCATGATTTAAGATCTCTTTTCATCAGTAGTGCGGCAGGCACATGCTCGCCCTTCTGGCTTGCTTTTTCTTGGACGCTTATTCTCACAAGATTCAGCCTTAAAGTCTTGCTATGAGGTTCTCCCAAAATGTTTTCGAAATTCCTGAAGAAACTTTTGCCTCAAGAGTAGATATGCTAGTGAAACTCTACTGCGTCGGGTCTGCGTTATTTTTCGTTATGTCTTTTATTGTTTGGGATGACTTATGGATTCGGAGATTTGTTGATGGTTGATAAGCCTCGAAAATCATACCAAGATGCAGATCTGTCTAGTCGATTGTCCCTGCTAAGCGAGCGCTAACGACTTCGGTCATCCGGCCCGTGTGCCATTAGGTACATGGCTTTCAGGCACTGCAAGTACAGGCGTAATTCCATCAGCATACCCGACATCAAATAACATCCCTTCGGAAACTTCACCCATCATCTTCTTGGGTTCGAGATTGACAACAAATAACGCTTGCTTCCCTTCAACTTCTTTCGGATTCTTACGTTCCTGCTTCATTCCAACCAGTATGCTTCTTTTATGATCGCCAAAATCAACAGTGAGCTTTACCAACTCTTCTGACCCCTTCACGTCATCCACAAGCTCGATTGTCCCAACGCGAACATCGATTTTGTCAAGTACATCAAAGGAGATTGTTGGCTTGACTGGCGCGACTTTGATTGTTTTCATGATCAATAACCCTCCTATTAAGTGCACACTACACAAGATGCCGCCTAACGGCACGAGTTCATCATTATATAAGGGGTCTAGCTCTATGAGAATACTTCCTTTTGGCAAGGCGGATCCGCTCGGGTTGCCAAGTGACGATTGATCCAATAAAGATCATCTGGCTTGGGAGGCCCTAACCTGACCAGCTTCCAACCGGAATCTTTTTCCCATCCAATAAATAGAATGCTTTCATGCCGATGGCGATAGTTTCCGGCGCCTATCGGCGCTGGATAATCAATGATTCTGCATAGATTTTGATTTCCTTCGGTGGGTAAACAAAGAACCGTAACATCGTTAACTCAGGCAAGTTTGGATCTGCCGTATGACTCCAAAAGATTCGTCACTTATCGCTTGGTATGTGGAGAGTGTGCGTAACGGTGACGAAGCTGGAGATGGTGATGTATTTATATAGTCGTTTTCTTACTAATTTGGTAAGGAATCTAGGTGACTGATATGGAGTTGGAGTTGTGGAGGGTTCTTTGGAATTGGCGTAGAGAATTCACTTCCCGCGAGTTCATATCAACGTTTAGACCTCCTGCTCCATATAAGGTGCTACACGACATGGTGAAACATGGTTTGCTGAGAAAAGATGGGCGTGGTAGATATAATGTTGTGTCTCCAGACGAGCTAGCTGGAACCAAAAGTATCGAAGGGTCCTATGAAGTGCTTAAGAAGGCCAATTTAAAATATGCTTTAACAGATGAAGACGCAGTCTTCCTCTGGACGAGAGGTGGATATAATGTTGGGCGATTCTTTGGACGGTATCCAATCCATATTGACGTTGAAAAAAGAGAAGTCAAGTCTTGGATAAAATTCTTTGAAGGAAACAAACTAAAATATACCATCAAAGACAAGCCTGCAAAAGAAACGTGGTTCGGAATTTTCTATTGCTTACATCCAAATCATTATGTGAAGTCTATTGAGATAGACGGGTTTTCAGTTTTACCCTTAGAAGACACTATGAAGTTTTGTCGAGAGAACGTCTATACTTATAATCCTGCCTTAGAGATGCTTGCGAGCATACCGAAATGAGCATCGTAGCAAAGTCTCTTTCTCGAGAGAATGAAGCATTAGCGATTCTAGAAAAGATCGTCAATTCTGGTCTTGAGTTTACTCTAATTGGAGGATATGCTGTAACCGCAAGAGGAAGGCATCGATACTCTGTCGATTGCGACATAGTAGTAGCTGAATTAGGCGAATTCCAGAGATTACTTGAAAGACAAGGCTATCGAATGGAAAAGAATTCAAGTTTGTTTCATGATATCTACGGGGCAGAATCTTGTAGGTTCGTCAAAGATGTCGAAGGTAATGAAGTCTCGGTGGATATTTTCGTTAAGAGCTTGATTGTTCGGCAGACGAGTGCTAGTTGGAGCTTCGAATACTTGAGAAGATATTCTTCGCTTGCAGATGTGACCGGCGCCCAGAGAGAAGTCCGGAAAGTCATGGTTTTGGAGAAGGAAATGTTGATTGCGACCAAGATTCATTCAGCGAGACCTCAAGACATTCAAGATATCGTAATGCTCGCAATAGATGGCAAGGTAGATTGGAACAAAGTAGCAAGGCATACTAAACGCGACCGCTTAGACGGGGTCAAGAAGCGAATAGATATTATTTTCTCTAAATTGGACGATCCGAAACTGAGCAATGACCTGAAGTCTGAATTTGTGGTCAAAGGGGACATTACGAACGAATTGGCCAAAACTAAGAATGGATTGAAACTAGTCTTGGATGCTATCTCATAGCCTGAGACTTGGTCTTTGATCAAGCATGTAGGATATGCGTATTGGTTGGCTTTCCAGAACCCTGCAGATACGCTAATAATGCTGGAAGGTGCTTTCACAAGAGATGATCACGCCATGAAACATTTGAACCCACAGCAAACCTGCGTCCGGTGGTCACTTCTTTTCCTAGCCTCATTTAAGAGTAAAGGATATTGGGTGTCCGACGACAGTTTCAGGCGCCGATCGGCGGCGAGCAACCAGAATCGCCAGAGCGTTCGATTCAGTTTCTGGCTATCTGATTGTGTTGCGATCTGGTGCAGACTGTTTCGCGTCGTTTGACGAGAATTCGGACAAAAAAGCCACCGTTCTTCACGGAACGCATCTGACATCAATTACGGCAAGTTACGGGAAGAAGGTAAGGGGCTGGGATCCTAGTACGGGCGAATGGTAAGGGCGGGGAGGAAAGATAAGGAGAGGTAAAGGGTCCTCGAGGTATTACATTCGTATTAAGAATTTACATAAAACAGGGGGGATAGGGGGTCTTCGAGGTTGATTTCAAGGCGGAGGGATTATTTTTCCCCTTCTTTCTCCACTATTATCGTGCATTTGGTCAAGAGAGCGCCTATAACTCCTAACGCGGCTATTTGAGGCGCTATGAGTGCGCCTATCACTCCCACGGTTAGGGGGATTTCGACAACCGTCTTGTCGTCATGTTTCACTATTATTCTTCGGATATTCCCTTCATGTACGATCTCCTTGACTTTCTCGACAAGTTCTCCTCCTGATACCCGGAACTCTTCTTTCCTCGGGGCTTCAGCCAACCTGTTCACACCTGTAAGAGATGTTATCGAGTTTTCAGATTTGAGGCTTTTGAGAGCGAAGTCTACTCAGATACCGTTCGTAGACCCCTCTTCTCCTCAAGAACCTTCCATATTCAATCAGTCCATACATAGCCTTCGAGGCTCTCTCAGGGGTTGGATAGGCGGGTATCCCAGACTTCTCAAATCTGAACCTTATCCGCCTTGCCATCTCAGCCTCCCCAACATCGCAAGCCACAAGAGGCTTGCGATACTGTTTTGAGACTCTGACAATGTTGTCAACAAAATCCTCCTGCAAAGTCGGAACGTGATGCAAAGCCAGAACGATGACACCGTCGACCTCTCTATCTTCCATGAGAATCTTCAAAGACTTCTCATACATCTCTCCTGTAACAGAGCCGGTCAAATCGACTGGGTTGAAGCAAGGCGCAAAAGCAGGAATCTCTCCTCCAGCTTTCAGTTCATCGAATCTCTTCAACGTTTCATCTGACAGCCTCTTGACTGTCACTCCAAGCAGCTCAAGAACATCCGTTGCCATAACCGCTACTCCCCCGCCGTCGGTGAGCACAGCAACCTTATCGCCGCTAGGCGGAGGCTGATACGCCAAAGCATTACCGATGTCAGCGAACTCTTCAGTATCCATAGCTCTAATGACACCAGCCTGCTTGAAGACAGCCTCGTAAATCCTATCATCTCCGCTCAGCGCTCCGGTGTGAGAAGCCGCGGCCCTTGCTCCGCCTTTCGTTCGTCCAACTTTGAGAACAACTACAGGCTTATTCTCAACAACTCGACTCGCAGTAGAAATAAACCTGCGACCTTCTTGGATACCTTCTGTATATAGAAGCACCACCTTGGTCCGTTCGTCTTCAACTAGATACTCAAGCATCTCAATCTCGCCGATGTCTATCTTGTTTCCGTAGCCCACGAACTTGCTTACGCCCATCTCTCGTCCAGCCATATAGTCCAGGAATGTAACGCCGAAAGCGCCGCTCTGCGTAACGAAGGAGATGTTTCCAGCCATAGGTCTCGGCGTAGCAACCACTTCTATTCCTCCCTTGATTGTCTTCGTTTCTGGAAGAAAGATTGTGTCCACCCCTGTGTACGCATCGTAAACGCCGACCCCGTTCGGCCCGATCACCCTGATCGCAGCTCTCTTCGCTATCTGCTTCACCTCATTCTCAAGTTTCACGTTCCCAACTTCGCTGAATCCGCCGCTGATTATGGTCGCAACCATCACTCCTTTCCGAGCAGCGTCTTCGAGAACGTTTGGAACAAGTTCCGCCTTTACGGCGACGACTATAGCCTCTACGTCAGAAGGAACATTGACTATTGAATCGTAGCATCTTGCCCCGAGAATCTCGGTCGCTGTCGGATTTACAGGGAAGACTTGGCCCTTGAAGATTCCTCTCTTCCTGTTCTCCAAGAAATTTCTCAATATCACATGGCCAGGCTTCGTCGACTCACGAGACGCCCCCACTATTGCTATAGAGTTCGGGTTGAAGAAAGGTTCCATCTGCTCTTGTATAGACGACAATCCTGCGGCCTCCCTGTCTGAAAGTCGATTCTGCAGAATGATTCACACGCATTCGTATATACCATACCGTTCTTCCTTGACTTCAGAAGAAGAGTCGGGTTCTATGGGTAGACTCTATTGATCAATCTCGGGAAAGGTATTGCATCCCTAATGTGCTTCAGCTTGCAGATCCACGCAAGTGTTCTCTCTATTCCCAACCCAAAACCTGCGTGAGGAACTGAACCGTACCTCCTCAAGTCCACGTACCATTGATAGTCTTTGGCATCCAGTTTCTCTTCCTTGATCCTTCCAAGAAGTTCATGTAGGTCATGTATCCTCTGTCCTCCGCCAATTATCTCCCCATATCCCTCAGGCGCCAGGAGATCCGCGGACAAGGTAACCTCGGGTTTCTTCGGATCGGGTTTATGGTAGAAGGCTTTGGCTCCCTTCGGGTAGTGGGTCACAAAGAAGGGCTTCTCAAACTTCAGCGCGAGATGTCTTTCCTGCTCCCAGCCAAGATCTTCTCCCCACTTTATCTCAACCTTATCCCTCTTCAACATCTCAACAGCGCTATCGTAAGTGATCTTCTCGAAAGGCGGCCCTACTTTGAGCAAGGTCTTGGGATCTCTTCCGAGACTTTCCAATTCCTCCGGCACTTCCATAGAGATCTTTTGGCAGATATGCGACACGAGTCCTTCCTGCACTTTCATGATGCAATCCAAGTCGCACCACGGTGCCTCCGCTTCCAAATGCCAATACTCTGTCAGGTGGCGTCTGGTTCTCGATTTTTCAGCCCTGAAGGATGGGGCAATAGTGTAGATCTTTCCTAAACTTGCGATGACAGCTTCTGCATATAGTTGCCAGCTCTGGGTCAAGTAGGCTTTCATATCGAAATACTTCACTTCGAAGAGAGTCGATCCCCCTTCACAAGCAGCGGTGATCAAGGTTGGCATCTGAACCTCGGTATATCCATTCTCCTTGAACCATTCTCTCGCGGCTTCCAGCAGTCTCGCTCTTATCCTCATTATCGTTTGCATCTTCTCGTTTCTCAGCCATAGGTGTCGATTGTCAAGTAGGAATTCTGGGCCATGGTATTTCCTAGCGATCGGGTAATCTTCCTCTGCCTTATGCGATATCTTAATCTCTGTTACCGTTACCTCATGGCCGCGAGGAGCGCGAGGATCCTTTGCCACTTCGCCCGAAACTTCGATGGCAGACTCCTCCGGCAACTTCTCCACTTCTTGGAAAGTCCTCCTATCGACCTTCTCCTTCTTCACGGTACATTGAATGATGCCTGTTCCATCTCTCAGTAGGAGAAACTGGATTCCGCCGCTAGACCTCTTATGGTGAATCCAGCCATGCATTCGAACCATCTTTCCATCAAATTCTCCATGAAGTATGCGCGAAACATCTACGAAATCCATAATGGTTCCTCTCACCCGCGTCTCTGAAATTACATGAACTCTCGCAAGTATTTAAAAGATGAAAGAACAGCTGCATCTACGAAGAGTTTAAATTTCTTTCGCTCTTATTATGGCGAAGTGGCTCAATTGGTTGATGCGTCTTTACTAGTGACGATAAGTGCTTTGTTTGGCGCATTTGGGTTTTCACTGGTTTTGAGGGATTACATTGCCTCATTTATAGCAGGAATGGTCTTTCGCCATGTTGGACAGATAAAGCGTGGTCGAAGGGTCAAGATACTTGCAACGCCGACTATCAAAGGCGACATTTTAGAGGTTGGCTCTATTCGCACATCTTTGATGGAAGTAGGAGACGGTGAGAGATTGCCGAGCGTTCAGACAGGGAGAATAGTTAAGATTCCCAATTTCATGTTGCTGAACAACCCTGTCCTCATATACGGAGACACAATAATCGACGAGGTGATCGCCTACACGAACTGTCCAAATTCAGATTTGACTTCCGTGATCGGCCATATGAAGGATGCTATCGCGAGTCAAGGCCACAAAGTTATAGAGGTGGGCGTATACCAGAAAGAAGATCGGCTTGTAGTTCACGGTATCTTCGAATCAAACCCTAAGGATCTAACTGACGTTCGAAGTAATATCCTCAGAGAGTTCTTGGAGAAACAGCATAAAGAAACAAGAGTGAGTGGAGAGAGATAGTGGCAAAGATCTACATTGACAGCAATTTGTGCAAAGGTTGCGGTATATGCGTTGAATTCTGTCCAAGAAGAGTCTTCAAACTTAAAGAGGATCTGAGTGAGAGCGGCATTCATCTCGCTGTTGCGGCTGAAGAGGAAAAATGCACTGTTTGCCACCTCTGTGAGCTTTTTTGCCCAGATTTCGCTATCGCTGTCGTCGAAAGAGGCAAACCCTCCTCGCGCAAGGGATGAATGATCCTTCTAGGGTTGGGACGATTCGACTTCGCTATATACTATCCTCCTTATGCGCAATTTCAGCCATGCCGTTTGTTCAAATGGGGAGTTCGAAGCCTGCTCGACAAAAGACTCATAGAGTTGGCCGTCCATACCTTATGTTGAAGGAAGCTGTGGCTTGTAGATCTCAATAGGTGAATTTTGATGAGCGAAGAAGAAACAGTGAAGAAGCTTGCGGAAGCGAAAGCATACTTGGAGAAGCGCATAAGCGAACTTGAAGGGGAGATATCTAGGCTAAGATCGTTTCTTGACGCAGTGGATGTTACGCTGACCGAGAAGAGTTTCAAGAGGGCGGAAGCTCCGAAGACGCTGCCTCCTCCTTTCGCGATGCCGCCGACTGCTCCTGTGGCGCCGCCTCCGACTGGGCCCGCTCCCTCGCCTTATCAGCAAGCCTATCCATTGAAGACTGTGACTGGTGTACACTTGGCGGATGTGTATGTATCCGATAGGGAATTGAAGGTGGTTTCAGCGCCAAACATGAAGTATGATGTGAACTCTCCACCTCTGAGGGCATTCTTGATAGGACGCGTCCTAGAACCTATGCAAAGTAAAGACAGAGAGTCTGCGAGAACAGGAGAGTTGTCCGCGGAAAGGATCTTGTCCTACAGAATAGAGCAAGATGGGAATCTCTTGAAAACGATAGTGATCGCCAACTACGGGGACGAAAGAAGACTGCTGGAGTTGAAGAACGCTATTCGCTGGACATTAAGAAGAACCTATGAGAAATCTGTAGGGACGAGTTAGGACTCGGATGCGAAGACATCGTTCACCCAGTCTTGGCCTAGAGCTTTCAATACTTCTGAGTTATTCTCAATCGAGAAAAAAGACAAGTTCGACCGAGTCTTTCTCAAAGTGGGATTGCAGCAATGAAGGTTGAACTTAGACAAGTGAAATCTTACTTCAGGAGCCGTGCTGCTAAGCGAGTCTGGACATGGCGTTTCATAACTTTGCAATGCGTAATCGCATCAGTATTCTTATCGATAGTCTTCGCTGACCGTGTGGTAGTGGAATCGGTCTTGAAGCCTGTGAACGCCCTATCTCAAATCAAGATATTTCATTTTGCATTCTTCAATCTGATGTCAACTGTAATCTACGCTTCTCTCGGAGCAATCTACTTTCTTGCTCGAGGGAACTGGAAGATATCCCTAGGCATCTTTCTCGAGGGAATTATAGCGATCAACTTGGGGCTTGAGGACTACGTCTACTTTATACTCTTCAGGGACGCGGTTCCAAGTCTTCTCCCTTGGTTAAACTGGAACCCAGTATTCGTAGGAACGACCTACGTGACGAACGTTACAGGGGGAGGATTGCAACTAGCTGTGACGATAAGCCTCATTCTGATAGGAGCTATCTGGATCACGCTGAGAAAAGAACTATTCTCTTCATAGATTAGGAAGGAAGCACTAGCATAAAGTGAACTGTCGTGGAGAGGTTCAGACGATACGCTTATCTCATCGTTCTCATCGGAATCGCTTTTTCAACGATCGGCGCAATGGAAATCTCAAAGGGTCCTACATCTTCAACAATCTCCAGAGAGATCCCGACAGTAACAGCGTATTCAGTTTCTAACGTCGATAACAGGACAAGAGAACTTGAATCTGGCGAGTTCGTTGTTGGAACAGATAGCTACAATACGCGAAGGCTCGTCGTCGACTTGACAAATAAGGACCCGGACAGCGATCGCATAGCGTACTCCTTCGAAGTGAAGAAGGGAAGTATCAACGTGTACATTCTTGACGGCGGAAACTACTCTCTCTGGACAAAAGGACTCCCCTACGTTGTCGAGACGAGGTTGGATGATGTTCAAGAGGGGATCTTAGAGTTCGTCCCAAAATTGTCGGGCATATACTATTTGATATACGACAACTCCTCTTCCTCCGATCCAAAGACAAGCAAATCGGTTTCGGACAGTGGTAGGGAATTTTGGACTGTTACGACCGTTGAAACGCGATACAGAACCGAGTACAGAACTGAGGTTGAGATGATCTACGACTATGGACGGGTCTACTACGGTTACGCCGCGTTTCTTCCAGGATTAAGCCTATTCGCGTTAGGAGGTGTCGCCATATTGAGAAGCAGAATCGGAATCGGTTGGAGAACTATCAGAAAACCTTCAGCATTGACGAGACAAAAGATCCGAGAGATGCCAACTCGTATGGAGCCAAAGCCTCAACCTACGGTTAGAATAATTCCGCTAGGGCCTTCCTCTTCGATGGATGATAAAGTCTTTGACCATATCGTTGAGCACGAAGGCGTTATTTCATTAAGTCAAGCTTCCGAAGAACTTGGAATTTCCATGGAGGAGCTGAAAGCTTCAATTGAAAGATTGAAGAAAGAGGGAAGACTAGAGTAGCACAGGTGCTTACAACGGAAGTTTAATTGATTTTCTCGTAGTCCGAAGGTATGCCAGCTTATTCGGAATGAGTTTCCCAGAATCGTAATTTCAGCCGCTCTCAAAGCTACAGTCGCTGGAAATGCCCTATTGCAAGAATTTAATCTTTCTCAGTTTCTCAGGAGGCTTAGGGAATGCAATCTTGCTCTGACGTAGATTCAATTGGCATACCTCGCCGCGCCGGGGTCTATTATAGAAAATTATCTCCGACCAGCAGCGCAAGAAAGATTGCTCATTCACCTGCTCCAACCACGGGTATGCTGACTACCTCTCTTGCGGCGTCTAAGCCTGGATCCATGAAACAGTTAATGATCATTGCGTTAAACCCTTTCTTCTCGGCATCGAGAATCTTTTGGACGACGAAGGGCGCGGCGAGAGAGTCATCGTAGTAGGACTCGATTGAAGCAGGCCCGTACGTTAGGTTTGCGACCTCGACCTCAAAAAGTGGATGCGCGTTCCTGTTGAAGAAATCCTTATTGAACTCTTCGAACCGATCTGACACGATGGGGTTGATAACCAGTATTCTATTAGGCTTGGTCCTCTCCTTCATTCTATCGCCTCCTCTTCGCTAGAAAATTAATAACTGTTGAGGTATTGAGTCCGTACCCTATTCAATGATTAGCGCCGTACAATTCTTTCTCTTCTCCTTCACAATCGCCAACGGGCTAGAGTCACTGAGGCCAATGAAGAATGGGAGCCTAAAACCTCAGCGTAGAACTGGCTAGAAGTGCGGTTTAGAATGCTAGCCTTGGACAGGTCATTATAGTTGCGCGAGCTTATCTGTTGGTTCGTTACAAAACTTGAAGCCGTAGCCTTCCGGTCTGGAATAACTGCTGTCAAGCTAGATAAAGCGGGATCTTAACTCGAACTCTCAGGCTTTGTTATTCCCACTTATATCATCGGTGAGCTACGGCTGCAACGCGAGAATGTACATGTACATGTATTCTATACGAAACTGTCCAAAGATTTCTTAAGGCGTGGTATAATCCGTGGTATAACTGCTAGTATGCATGGAGGTTAGGCCGTGATAAAAGGTAAGGCCCGAATGATGAAGTTGAGTGAGATCGAGCTCGAGATAGTCAAGGCTGCGAAGGATTCTGCGCAAGGGATCATTCCTACCACCATAGACTTGGGTACAGCTGCCGCCATGGGTTCTTTGATACTCTTGAAGGATGTGCTCCAAGTCGAGGATGGGCTGATGAAGAAGGCTGAGGTTCAACCCTACCTCGGTTTGGTGAGGATCCTACGCGAAGCAGTCAGAAGACAAGAGAAGCAGACAGCTTAAAAACCGTTCGATAACGATCCGCCCGAGCTCAGGGGCTTTCCAGGCGCATGGGCAATGCGAAAAACGCGACGAAGGAAGAGGCTAGACGCCTTGGTGCAGTCGAGGTGTTAGGCTAGAACCTAAAGGGTCATGTAGAAATGGACAAATCGACAAAGGCTGTCTCAACGGCGATACTACTACTGTTAGTAACATCTATCGTAGTCCACGCACTGCAACTGGATGTTGTTATGGGACAGCCGCCAAGTACCCCAACTAGAATTCTTACTGAACATTTCGATGTCCCAGCAGATTCTGTCAATTCCAACAATTGGAATGTCGCAAATCCAAACGCTGGAACCATAGCAGTCGCCAGCAGTCTCCTAACGATAGATACGTTCGGCGTGGCGCCTCCAGTATGCCTGCAGAGTAAGCTAACAGATATTCTAAAGCCATTCAGAGTCGAGATAAATTTCACGACCAACTATGATGTAAATCAAACATTCTTCGGCTTGGACGCGTTTATGAGTCTAGGAAGCCACAGACGCACAGTCGGGCTCTTCAAGAACTCTACCATGACTAGGCTTCAATTCTACAATGGTTCTCTAGTTGTGCTAGATTATGAGTTCTTGACAGGTGTCTATCATGTCATTGTTCTCGAATACGATTTTGACTACTTGCAGGTCAAGATCGACGGCACGACTTTGCCGAGACTACGGATAAAATACTATGATCTTGATTCGTTAACGTTGGGTAGCTCGAAGGATGATGTCTCTAGAGTTGTGATCGATTACGTATATGTTGACAGTTACGCTCCAGATCCATATGCAGAAGATTCTGTGGAGTTATGGCCTGGGACCCATCCGGGATGGGACTACAACCTGAGCAAGCCTGAGAATATAGTAAAGATGGACTATCCTAGGAGCACTATCTTGATCGATACTACCGGTGATTTATTGTTCAAGATTACGATTGTGAATCCTCGCTACGGTATCAGGATCTATATCCCGCCGGAGTTTGGAGCATTCACTGTTGCGTATGTTTGGACGAGTGCGACGAACGACTATAACGCAATATCAACTTCCACACTAGGCTCGTCAGATCTTATAGCTCCTAGCTGGCGGCTGGTCACGATAGAGCCTATCGACAACCCTGTGAATAGGACGCGTATCGGGATACCGATTCCAGCGCTAAGCTCAAGCAGCCCGAACCCGTTTCCATACACCTTCTACGTGAGGATCTTCTCGATCAAGGCGCCAATCATCGCTGGAAGATACTTCTTCAAGATCTTCATGCTGCACCAGAGCGGAAGCACAGCCTACACCTCTATAGGCTCTGCCAAGTTCCCAACTCTCGTCGTCAAGGGAGAGGTTGATCCAGCCTACATCTCTGGCACCATACTGTACGGTGGATCCTACTACTACGGGTACTACTTCGGTCAGCCCATCGATGTGCCAGGGAGAGTTGTGGCTACAGGTATGACCCCTGACAGCAGGGTCGTTAGGGGGATGGCTTACTTCAACTCTACAGCCAAGGGAAAGTACACCATATATGGCTTAGCGCCTGGGACATACAACCTGACCGCTTCTGCAGCTGGTTTCCCACCTGTCACCCTTGACAGGCAGATAACAGTTCTAGCCGGCCAGTCCCTTGACGGCGTCAACATATACGTCTATCCAGGCGCACAGGTTAACGGAACCGTTTGGTCTAAGGATTACGGGGGCCTCTCGAAGGTTTCTTGGGGCGCTGCCTACGCAATCTCGATCATGCTTTACGATTTTAATTGGGGTCTCTTGTCGACGGTGAGCGGGGTTGTCGATGCAAGCAGGGATAACTACAACTTCACATTCGGCGCTTCACCTTACTGGTTGGTGAACACGGATTTCACAGGCCATATTCCTCAAGACTACGCTGACTACGTCTCAGGCTTGGAAGCTGGAATCTACTACGTGAACGCGACTGTAAGCGGCTACATTCAAATGTACATCTTCACAGCGGTTGTGCCGAGCACTCAATATACTGGGGCGGCTCATGTGGAGATGGACCTATGGAAGTATAGGGCACCATACACACCCCCGGCCAAGCCGATATATTATGGAAACTTGAACATTACTATCTACTCGGTCGATTGGCAGAGCCCTCCGCAAAGAATACCTTGGGCCTATCCAGACATGTTCATCAGGGTTCATGTCTATACGATTACAGGTGTCCATGTAAAGACCTACATCTTCAAGGTTCCTTCAGCCGTGGATAGAATCAGCTTCCAGGTGGCGACGCTGGCGACAGGAGTCTATACGTTAAGAGCGTTTACACCGGGCTATGTTCAGTTGGATTTCCCTGAGGTTGCTGTTACTGCCAATAGCACCTCTGACATCTCTTTCAACCTCGTGAAGGGAGGGGTAATTTACACGACGATAAACTTCAAGACTGAGGATCTCCTTGCGCCTATAAGCTTGACGAACTATACGCCGATAAGGATAGAGGTTTACGACGCCACAGGCAAGTTTGTTGGAGCTACTATAGGCTATGTGCCTCCTGGGTTCGTTCAAGTCTCTTGGCCTGGATGCAGCTTCACTAGGATAATCGGCTTCAACTCTTACGCTGGAAATCCTTCGAGCAGAAACTATGGTAACTGGGTGAACTACTATGATACGACTGATGGGGTGCTTCTACTTGACTATGGGCTTCCTGCTGGGTCGTACATGATCAAGGCTTGGGTTCCTGGATACTTACAGCCAGCTGTTGTGACTGCTACCATCGCTCTGTCAGGCGAAGCATGGGTCATCTTTGACCTTCATAGGATGGCTCATCTGTACGGTAGATGGCCTGATTCAGGGGTGGGCTGGTTCAACATGTTCGGTGAGGTCTATCCACTTTCATGGGCTGAGGTTAAAGCGTCCGGTCCGGTCGTCGCTGTCACGTACGCATTGGACGGCGACTTCGACTTGTGGTTACCTGCAGGCTCCTACATCATTACGTTCGACATGCCTCCATACCACGTTTATTCCCCTGAAATTGCGACGATCACTGTCACATTGGCTTCGGAAAGCGAGCTGGCCACGAATCTAAGGGAGACAGCCATACCTATCCCGGAGTTTCCTATGGCATATACGCTTGCAATAACGGCCGCTTTGCCCATCTTAATATTAATCCGAAGCCTCAAAGCAGTTAGAAGGCGTGGAAGAGTCAGCTAAAGCTTTGAATGTTGGGAGGCCTAGTCTCCCACAGGCATACACGGTCTAGCTGACAAAACTCGATATGCTTACAAAAAGGGACATAGGTATAACGACCATCGTGGTAGGCTCGCTGCTCGTGGCTGTAGTCATCATCTCCTCGGCATTAGTGAACGCTTGGCACCTAGATATTCTACGGCATCTGATGGGCGAGATGCCCTGTTGAGGAAACGCCGTGGGTCTTGGCTCGTAAGATTATAGGATTTACAAAAAGTATATTGCGCTTCTCGCCGAATCCTGCCAGCTCCTCCCAACGTCAACTACTTGAGGCATTTCTCGATCGGCACGTAATCAAAGTCAAAACCGAAGTGTCCCGGGCCGAACAGCTTGATACCTCTGGCTGTTCTCCAAATCTTTTCAGCTCGAATACCGATCACTGACACCTTCATCCCTCGACGTAGCTGACTGTTTGTGATTCCATATCCTCTTTCATCCAAGACGCAAATAAGGTCAGGAGCCATCGCGACAACTCGATTGTCTCTCCATCCAATGATATTCTCATTCTTCACCCAAATCCGGAAGGAATGATCTCTCCATTCGCCAATGCCTTTGAATTTAGTATCTCCAGTGAGAAAGCCTTCGCTCTCAAGCAGTTCGAAATCGTGTACATACCCATGGAACAACTGGAATCCTCCCAAGAATTCTATTGCAGCCTGAACAGGGTCACTGTTCTTCTCCCTTGCCTTCTCAACGGACTCTCCCAAGTCCATCGCTCTCGATATGCTATTCATAATCGCTATTCGCGGAACTTCCCTTGCCTCAACAGGGCTATCTACTACAAATGCCGATCCCCCTGCCAAGACGGCAAAGTTGCGAACAATCTTTTCATAATGCGCAGCGTTTCTGTACCCGTCCACAACGATCACGTCTCCAAGCTCGTCCGCGACGACAGAAGGCGTCGCTGGGACTTCGTGTATCTGATAAGAGGAATGAATAAGCTCTGGCGCAGATCTTCCGGTCTGATCTGCATCAATGACAGGCAATCTTGAGATGCTCGCTACATGTAACGCTGTCGCTGTGTTGCCGCCGCCCAACTCTGTGGGAATTATTGCTGAGATGCTTTTCTGGAGCCTTCTCTCAAGCGTTCTTAAAGCAAGGCGCATGTAAGCCTCCCGCTTCGGCGCAGATTTTTCACTTTTTTCTTTTCCACCAGGGGCTCTTATTGATCCGCAATAGTACGCGCAAACCACCATGGATCTCGGGTCCAGCTCATCCGCTTTAACCAGCTCAAATCTCTTCCTTGACCTCAAGTCAGACAGCAATGTCCTTAGCCCTAATCCGGGTTCTCCACCGCCCCCTGTTCCTAGGATGGTTGCGCCAGAAACCAAATGTCGTAGATCATCCTCAGTCAATGTTCTCATAGCCTCGTCTCCTGAAGAGAACTAAGCTTCTTGTATTAATGTAAAAAACTTGTCTCCGAGACATAGAAAAGAGATTTTTTATTTTCAGAGAAACAGCTCGATCATTTCCATTTCATTTAACAGAAATGCGTCGAAACAAATCTTATATATTGTACCAAGTCTTGAACATGAAGTGAGGCTTTGAGAAAGACTAGAATTCTCGAAGCGTGCAGATGAAAACACAAACCAATTTCGAGGAGTTTTGTGAATGACCACTGAAAGAGTCTCTAGACGTGGCTACTTGAAGTACGCTGGCGCTGTAGTTGTTGTTGGAGTTGTCGCAGCGGCTGGCTACGGAATCTACGAGATGAGCAAACCAACAGTGACGCCGACACCAACGCCAACCCCGACGCCTACGCCGACACCTACCCCTACGCCGACGAAACCGTCAATCGCTGTCTACGCATACCTAACGACGAATGTGGTTGTATTCTGGGACCCATCTGAAACCTACTCGAATGAAGTCATAGTAATGAACAATGCTTACGAACAACTAGTTCGGTACGACCCTCTTAAGGACAAGTATGAGCCAGTCCTATCAACTGATTGGAAAGTCTCTGAGGACGGATTGACCTACGACTTCAATTTGAGGAAAGGAGTGAAATTTCATTGCGGAGATGACTTCGATGCAAATTCTGTGAAATACTCGATTGAACGAAACCTCAAGGGCTGGGACGGAGGCGGCCCGAAAGGCGCATCCTACATTTGGAGTCCAGTCAAAGAGATCACCGTCGTAGACGACCATACTGTACGTTTTGCGTTGCAATACCCAGCGGCTCTACTTAACGTTGCCTCCGCTGCGTACTGCGCGCATATGTATTGTCCGAAGCATACTGAACAATATGGGCATGATTGGTTCACCGAAGGGCATGAACTCGGAACAGGACCTTACGTGATTGAAAAGTGGGACAAAGAACTGGATCAGGTGACACTAGCGAAGTTTGAAGATTATTGGGGAGGCTGGGCCGGGAAGCATTTTGACAAGGTGGTTATCAAGTCGGTGCCTGAGTGGGCGACAGCGAGATTGCAACTTGAAGCTGGAGACGCCGATATTGTCGACCGGTTGCCCTATGAAGATATTGAGGCGCTTGAAAAAGTTCAAGGGATTGAGATAGTTCGAACACCCGCGTACCAAAATATGTTCGGCTTCTTCAATACGAAGAAGGCTCCGCTTGACAACAAGCTGGTCAGACAAGCTATCTCACACGCTGTTCCGTATCAGGACATTGTAAACTATGTTATGCGCGGAAACGCTCTCCAGTCGAAGGGACCTGTGCCGTATGGCATGTGGGGGCATGGTGAAGAAGTGTTCCAGTACACGTACGACTTGACGAAGGCTAAGGAGTTGCTTGCCAAAGCGGGCCGCCCGAAAGGAGGTTTCTCGCTTCTCTACACGTACAATGCTGGCGACGAGTATGAAAGAAGAAGTGGCGAACTTCTGAAGGCTGAGCTGGCGAAACTGGGGATAACGTTAGAGTTAAGAGGGATGCCGTGGGAGCAGCAGTGGGCTTTGGCGCAAGCAGAGAAGCCGAAGGATAGACAGGATATCTTCGTAATGTATTGGTGGCCTGACTACCCCGATCCTTATACTTTCTTGGCACCGATGTTCCATTCCGAGGAAACTATCGTCTTCAATTTCGGGTACTACAGCAACCCTGAATATGACAGGCTGATAGACGACGGTTCTGCTATCGCTGGGACAGATAGAGAGAAAGCGCTCAGCATGTACATTGAAGCGCAACAGAAGCTAGTCGAGGATGCACCTTCAATATTCTTCTTCGACCAGAAATATGCGCGAGCTAAGAGAGCCGCTTTACGGGGCTATGTAGATAACCCGGCGTATGCGCACGTGGTCTTCTGGTACAATTGTTACAGAGAATAGTGAGACGCAACCTAAATCTCCCTCTTTTTTCATTATTACATGCGATGTTCCTAGAGAACTAACTGATTTGTCCAGCAGTGCAAGTGTCAACATTGACTCGAGGAGTCTTGAGAGGAGTTCGTATAGGGTGTCTTGGACAAGGAATCTTAAACAATTGTTCACTATATTTAATATGGAAACAGTATTCGAAATGACCGAAGCTAGTATCGACGGCTCAAAGATCTCGCGGTGAACGGATTGAAGATGAGACACTACGTCGCTAGAAGACTATTGCTTTCTCTTCTAGTCTTGTTCGGCGTCTCCGTGATCACTTTCACTATCGCAAGAGTCGTTCCTGCGAATCCAGCTGCGATGTGGGTGGGAGCTCATCCCACAGCTGAACAGATAGCGAGAGCTCGCGAAGAACTGGGTCTTGACAAGCCATTATACATTCAGTATATTCGATACCTTGAAGGATTGACTCGAGGAGACCTAGGTGTCTCGATAAGAACTCATGACCGAGTGATAAACGACATCGAAGCCTTTCTGCCTGCTTCTCTCGAACTTATCCTAGTCGGGATGGCGATTTCAGTGGTCGTAGGGGTTCCTCTAGGCGTAGTCTCTGCGATGAGGAAAGATATGTTTGCAGACCATTTTAGCAGAGTTTCCTCTATCGCGGGCGTCTCCCTCTTCACCCCTTGGTTAGGGATGATGGCTCAGCTGGTATTCTTCAGATGGCTGGGTGTGCTCCCAGTTGGGGATAGAATCGATACAGTCATTTCTCTAACTCATCCCGTCACCAAAGTGACGGGATTCTATCTGATTGATTCTTTATTGAGTGGGAACTGGGTCGCTTTTCAAAACGTGCTATCGCACATTATGTTGCCAGCTCTGACGTTGGCCGCATACCCGATTGGTCTTGTTACAAGGATGACAAGGTCAACCATGGTCGATATTCTTGAGGAAGACTACATTAGAACGGCAAGAGCTTACGGGCTGCGTGAGAGAACTATCGCCTACAGATATGCACTGAAGAATGCGATAGGCCCGACGATTACAGTCTTAGCTCTCTCTTTCGCGTACTCACTGGTCGAGACCTTTCTGATTGAGACAGTCTTCAATTGGCCAGGGCTAGGGCGATACGCAGCTCTATCAATAATATCGCTTGATTACCCAGCCATTATGGGCGTCACAATCATCGTGGCTATAGTCTATGTTTTACTCAACCTTGTCGTCGACTTGATCCAAGCGTATCTGGACCCTCGAATTAGGCTTGAGTAGAGATGACCGCGAGAATGGCACAATGGCTCAAAGAGAATAGATTGGTAATAGGCCCGCAGTTAAGAGAGTTGAAGTACAGTCTCATAGTGATAAGAAGGAACACCCTGACCTTTGCAAGCTTCCTCTTCGCGGTTGGCCTTGTCGTCATCGCGATTTTCGCTCCCTACCTCGCTCCTTATCCTCAAGATGCCATGGGAGCTGTCAGTCCCGCTCGAGCATTCATGCCGCCAAGCATGGCCCATCTATTCGGGACCGATGAAGCAGGTCGGGATATTTTCAGTAGAGTACTTTTTGGGACAAGGATTTCTCTAGAGATTGGAATTCTCGTGATATGTCTGACACTACTAATAGGCTTGCCGCTTGGCGTAATAGCTGGATATGTCGGCGGGATACCTGATGAATTCGTAATGCGAGTGACAGACATGTTTCTGAGCTTCCCTCCGCTACTTCTAGCGTTAGTTATCTCAGCTGTCATGGGTCCATCATTGAGCAACTCTATGATCGCTATTGCGGTTGCATGGTGGCCTTGGTACACTAGGCTGGCGAGAGGTCAAGTAATCTCGCTTAAGGAGAGGCCTTTCGTTGAGGCGGCGCGAGCGATCGGGGTGAGCCGCTGGAAGGTCATGTTCCGTCATATCCTGCCAAACTCACTCACCCCTATAGTAGTTCAAGCATCTTTGGACTTCGGCTCGGTGATCCTGACCGCTGCTTCACTGAGTTTCCTAGGTTTAGGAGCTCAACCTCCCACGCCTGAATGGGGTTTGATGATAAGTATTGGACGCTACTACTTCCTAGATCATTGGCATCTAGCAACTTTTCCCGGGTTAGCTATTTTCAGCACGGTTCTCGCACTGAACCTCTTGAGCGACGGGTTAAGGGAGGCTTTGAGTCCGAGGCTAAGACGCTTGTAGGTAGGTTCACAATCGATGATAAAGAGCGACGAAACCCTTTTGGAGATTAGAGATCTAGCAGTGCGATTCTACACCTACCAAGGGATCGTTCGGGCTGTTGACATTGAAAGACTTTCGATCTACAAGAGGGAAAGCCTCGGGTTGGTCGGAGAGACCGGCTGCGGGAAGACTGTAACATCCCTTGCGATACTAGGATTGATTCCGAGTACCGGAAGAATCGAGAGTGGCGAAATCATCTTCAAGGGTGAAGACCTCCTCAAAAAGAGCAAGGAAGCGATGAGGCAGATAGTTGGAAAACAGATCTCGATGATCTTTCAGAACCCAGTTTCATCTCTCAATCCGGTATTCACAGTCGGAGAGCAAGTCACCAGTATAATCCGCCTGCACCAGAATGTTCAGAAGAGCGAGGCTGAGAAGAAAGCGATCGAGATGTTCGAGCTCGTGCGACTACCGGACCCGAAGAAGATAATGAAGAGTTACCCTCACGAACTGAGCGGAGGTATGTGCCAACGCGCGATGATAGCGATGGCGCTCTCATGTAATCCGGATCTCTTGATCGCCGATGAGCCTACAACAGCGCTTGATGTTACGATTCAAGCTCAAATCTTGAAGTTGATGAGTGAGCTCAAGGAGGAAATTAACACTTCGATACTTCTAATCACTCATGACTTCTCCACGGTAGCTCAAACATGCGATAGAGTCGCAGTCATGTATGCGGGAAATCTGGTGGAAGCTGGAACAGTACAGGCGGTCTTCAAAGATTCGAAACACCCTTACACCAAAGGTCTCTTAGAAGCGATTCCGAAGCTCGGGAGTAGAGAAAGAAGACTTAGAGGAATCGAAGGAGCAGTTCCAAGTCTACTGAATCCTCCGGAAGGATGCAGGTTTCACCCAAGATGCCCGAAAGCCATGAAGGCATGCAAAGAAAAGAATCAAAGACAGATTGAAGTAGAAACTGGACATTACGTGTCGTGTTTACTTTACGGCGCAGATGCAGGACGATAGATATGTCAGAGCCTTTGCTCAAAGTCAGGAGGTTGAAGAAGTACTTCCCTGTTCGAGGAGGGATACTCTCAAGAACTGTCAATTGGGTTCGGGCTGTGGACGAAGTTGACTTCGACATCAATAGAGGAGAGACCTTAGGCGTCGTCGGAGAATCCGGATGTGGGAAGACCACTGTCGGAAGGGCGATACTGAGGCTCGTTGAGCCGACTGGCGGCGAAGTCTATTTTGAAGACAGAGACATCGTGAAACTCAATGAGAAAAAGATGCAGAGGTTAAGAAGGGACATGCAGATCGTATTTCAAGACCCATATTGGTCCCTGAACCCGAGGATGATGGTCAAGGACATAGTCGCGGAACCCTTGGAAACGCACATTAAGCTAGGCAAGAAGGAGAAGGATGAACGCGTTATCGAGTTGCTTGAGCTGGTCGGCTTGGGCAGTGAAGCAGCTTGGAAGTATCCTCATGAATTCAGCGGCGGCCAGAAGCAGCGGATCGGCATCGCTAGAGCTCTGGCTACAAACCCGAAGTTCCTAGTGCTTGATGAGCCGACTTCAATGCTGGATGTCTCAGTTCAGGCTCACATAATCAATTTGATTAGCGAATTGCAGGAGAAGCTGAAGCTCACCTACCTTTTCATATCGCACAACTTGAGTGTGATCCAGCATTTGAGCGGCAGGATCGCTGTCATGTATTTGGGTAAGTTGGTCGAGGTTGGAAGCGTGAATGAGATATTTGAGAGACCTTTGCATCCTTATACTCAGGCTTTGCTAGAGGCGATTCCTGTTCCCGACCCTGACATCAGGAAGGGGCAGGCTGTTCTGGAAGGTGGAGTGCCCAGCCCTGAGAATCCGCCTTCAGGCTGCAGGTTCCATACCCGTTGTCCTCATGTTTCTTCCGTCTGCAGAGAGAAAGAGCCTGCGTCTATTGATGTCGGAGGCGGGCATCTTGTGGCCTGCCATCTCGTTGCCAAGGCTTAGTCAACCACGGGCATACTTCTGTTTTCTGACCTCTATAGCTATGTTTCTCTGAGCAAATCGGGAAGCGTTGCTGTCTATCCAAAAAGGATATTTTGAGGGGCTGCATATTTCTCGTTAAAGGTACTCGGTATGCCTAAGCGTTCGCGGTCTAAGAAAGCTGTAAGCCCTGTTATAGCCAATGTGCTAATGGTAATGGCTGTTTTCGCATTAGGGACTATACTGTTTGCTTGGGCGACATCGAGCTTCGGAATGTATCAGGGTGGTGCTGGCGTTTGGTTCATTAATAGAGGCGATGCCCTTAAAGAACGCCTAGTCATAGAATGCGTCGAGTTCACTGGGACTCCGCCTGGGCCTCCCGCAGTTCGGGACAGGATCAATGTCTATGTTCGAAATGTTGGAACGATAGATCTAAAAGTAGTGGCGATATATGTGAATGGAACAACCACGTTGGTATTATCCACAACCCCATCTTTGCCCATTTCTTTGGGGGTTGGCCAAGTAACCTGTATCACTGTCTTTGTCAGCCCTTGGCGCTCCGATAGCGTAACCAGCATAATGGTCGCCACGGCCAGAGGTAACTCGGCCAGTGGCAGTTGGAAGGCCTAGAATACCATCAGCCATGTGTCGACTGACCAATTTGATCTCAGCCAGAGAAATCAAATGCTCCATTTTCTTGAAGTAAGCCTTATTATGGACCAGCGAACTTGCATCTAAATTCCTCCTTCACAATAGGGTAATTCGCTTGCAACGAATGTGTGGATGTGTGCAACACCGACACGGCGAATATGCGTTGATATGCCCGGAGGCTTAAATATGTGCGCAAGTGTATAATTTGTGGAGATCAGCGGAATGAATCGCGCCAAGGGGAAGAGTGTTTGCGCCGTTGTCAGTGCGCTTCTCTTTTGCACCCTGATTATTGGGGTGACGGAGGGCCAGCTCCCCGAACCAACAGGAAGTTTTACTACGATTCCAGTCGCGCTAAAGGCGAGTGAGCCGTTTGACGTTAACTTGACGGTTCAGATCGATCCGTCTGTTATTTATACAACGGTGTATGGATGGTTTTCTGTGGTGGACTCGACCAAGTCAATAGCGTATGGACCTATCTATTGGTGGATAGATTTTGACGGTCTGTATCCGAAAACAGTGGGCTACAAAATCTTTGCAGGCGTATTTGTCAGCTCTGAAGGTGACTATTTTCTTTCGACTGACGTATATTTCAACTATCTAGCGACCATGCGCGAACCTTGGAAAAAGACATTTGTAGAAACGCCGATCTATGTCGCGCCTGCAGAAGCTCCGGTTCCAAGTTATACCGTCGTATGGCTGCAGAAACCTGACGAAAACGAAGCGATTCGAGCTGGCAAGCTGATCCGCTTGAGATTTCAGATTCTAGATGAATCGTTGGAATCATTTGTCCTGCGTCATGATGTCCGAATCGAGGTAAGGAATGCCGCAGGCAGCTTGATAGTAGAAGCTGCGTGCGGTAAGGGGAGTAGTTCGATCCGCATCAATACCGGCAGGGAGTACTACCGCTGGTATTGGAAGACCACCAGTGACCTGCCAGAGGGAGAGTATTCTGTCACCGTTCTTCTCAATGGTGCCAACCTCAGCGGCAACTCTATTCAGATAACAATAGTTTCATAGATTTTCGTGTAGACGCTGATTTGTCAAGAGAGTCCGGAACAGGAACTATCATGAATGCTATTACTAGGGATTTTCATGACTCCGACTTTTCAGATCTTTTAGAAGGCCTTGGGAGATAGTATATACGCTATCTCTATATTCCGCTGCCGCGCGTATGAAAAACTGTTGGTACGATTCTGATAGTTGCTTATCTTGCCGATCTAAATAGGTGAACATTGGTTTCTCCCATGAATGGGAAAAGGGAGAGCTCCTCCCGACCCCGTTCAATCAACGTCGCAGAAGACATAATGCAACATATTTATGTGCCCATGTATGCTATCTTACTTGTACCACGGTGAACGATAGTGTATAGAATAACTGGATCTAGGCGTGGAATAAGCACCATAATTGGTGCGACTTTTTTCATAACGATAATTTTGCTTGCCTTCAATCTTATACTTTGGCAGATGGTTCAGTACGACTCTTATCAGCAAGGACTGGACAAGATGGCTCAAAGGGATAGAGACAGATTAGCGGAGAGGCTTGAAGTAACCGATATCTTCTTCACAGTATCCGGTACGCCGCTGATAGCCATCACGGCTCGTAACACAGGCGGTATCAGCATCAACCTAATCAGGATATACTTTGACACTTCGCCTGTCACCATAGTTGAGAAAGGTTCTGGAAGCCACTATTTCACAGGAGGCTTCTTAGACTTGGGCGAATCAGGGACGATCAACATATACAAGACTGGAAGTACAAATCTCACCGCGACAGGAACCTACACACTGACCTTTGTGACAGAGCGCGGCAACATCTTCACATCATACTACCCGAAATCGAGCAAATTCCAGAGCAGCATGGCTTACACATTCGGGTCGATGAAGACGCGTTACGCTTACGGTGGCATAGGCGAAACAGGTTTGAACGGCGGAACCATGGCCTATGCGACATTCAACGCTCAGCCGTGGCAGAATGCAAGCATCCCTCGTAGTCACTTGAGCGATTTAGTTACAAATGCGCAAGACTGTAACATTAAGGTGTTTAGCGACCCTGGCCGCGCAAACTACTACGCTTGGCAGATTCGCATCCTCTTCCGCAACATTGCGGAAGCGCCAATCCGCTTAGGAAATTGTAGCAATCTCTTTTTGACCACGACTATTTACATAATGCTTGCAGGTGCAGGTCAGAAAACATGGACTGTGAGCGTTTCAGCGGCACTTAATCTCTCTCAATCGAGAGTGACATCAGACATGAGTGTGCCGTACGAGCAAGCTGGAACCACTACACAAGCTGGATCAGAGATAAAGTCGTCTCTGACAAGTTTCATGGGTCTCTATTTGAAACTAGCTGCAGGGGACTATGCGTACCTAGTGTTTACTGTACACGAGTACTATTGCACATTTAAAGACACAACGGAAGAGAACAAATATGTCCCATTTACGTTCGTTGGAATAGCCGGCTTATCAAGTCCAGTCGAATACGCAGGTACATCCACTTTCTATTGCGGCGCAATATTGCTGGATGGATTCCAGGTTAGAAAACAATGATCGCGAGATCTTGGCCAGAATGCTTACTAATAAAGGGAGATCTTGCTCATAACCGAGTTCCCTGCTGGTGACTCATAACCGTTCAAAGAGCGATTGACTGCTTCGTGTAAGGACCTATCCAGAGCAAAAGTTCCATTTGATTCCTTTCTGTATTCAATTCTTAACACAGTTGGCAGCGGATACCTTACACCTTACGAGACTGAGAAAAGAATCAAAATGAATACTCGAGCCAAAGCACTGCTAGTGTTGACGCTGTTCGCGGTTGCTAGTTTCCCAGCAATAGCTCTGAACATTACGCCTTTTGTTCATGGCAGCCCAGCTGCAGCTTCTGTCACGCCATCAAAGAATTGGGGGATATTTGTCGGAACATTAGGTAACTTAAACTTCACAATCAATCAGACAGGCATAGCCGTTAGGATAAGAATGCCGAGAGACTTTCTTACACCGGCACCTTTTCAATGGCCTGAAAACCTCACGACCTTCCTCTCCTCAACCGTTACCAATGACTACTTTTACTATATCGTTAAGGATGAGTCGACTATCGCTCCTTACGATCCAGAAGCGCCTATACGCGTAGAAGTTCACAATCCGGGATATGCCAGCTTCACCCGTCCTCAATACATCTTCATGAGTGAGCTTCAAGCACCTGGAATTGCTGGAACATACAACTTCACAATCCATGTTGCAACAGGATTGACGCCCACTGGAGAACCTGATTTTCCAAGTACGCCTACAGAGACGGTTTCTGTTCCAGTGAGTATGCGTGAAGATCCTTCAAGCGTCACCGGCTATATTCGCGAGTATTCGGTCCTTGGAGCCCCTCCGATAAGAGCTAAAGGAATTGTTTATGCAACGGAAACAACTACAGGGGCGCGCGCAAGAGCTTACGTCAACCCGAACACAGGGTTCTTCAATATAACGGGATTGTACACAGGTACATACCAACTTGAAGCTTCAGCAGGTTATTGCGCAGATACTGGCTACGCCTACATAATGACAAAACGTCCGACGACGGTCAGTCTAACTCGCGGACAGAATCTTCTGAACGTGAATATGACGCTGACCAGAGGCTGCATTATAGACGGAACTATATTCTGGAAGAATCCTCTAAAGGAACACATTAACTCCCTAGATCACCCCTGGCTGAAGAAGCTAAACCTCAACATCTTGAATTTCACCGCTGAAGCATATGACTCAAACGGAATCCTTAGAGGAAACTACACAGCCACCTCGCAAAACCTGACACGAGAGAACTTCGTGATCTACGGATCAGAGTATGAGGGCCTACGCCCCGACACGTACACTGTGAAGGTTTGGGCTTTCGGGTATACTCAAGGTCAAGTTAATCCGACCTCAATAACCTTCAATGTTC
>Ga0315314_1000344_pt1 | contig 55740 bp, 51 predicted proteins | sample TDP9_MG_FD_203631 | JGI IMG/M metagenome (GOLD analysis project Ga0315314, IMG submission 203631) | Freshwater sediment microbial communities from Lake Towuti, South Sulawesi, Indonesia - TDP9 | ecosystem: Environmental > Aquatic > Freshwater > Lake > Sediment | place: Indonesia: South Sulawesi... | reverse complement strand
CCTGATCTGAGCTACCTTGAACGCTGGGAAATGCAGGGCTCTCACCCCAATATGCCAACAAAAGTGCAGCCCGTTCGGCAGCCAGTCATTGCCCCCATTCCGGAGACAGTCAAGGTTTTCGGCGAGGAGATGCCCTGCTCATACGAGGCCGTTATGCTGGCTCTGGCGGAGAAACTCGGGATGAAAGGATTTGGCAAAGATGGATTCGGCCCATGCCAGGATCTTACAAAGCCCGATGATTTTTATATCCGTATGGTCGCCAATGTGGCGACGGATGGAACGCCGGTTCCAGACGCGGATGATGCAGAAATGAAGCTTTTCTTCGAATCGAGGAAGCATCTTCCCAAGAGTGTCTTTGACCCCGAAAGGTGGGAGAAGATTGCCGGAGCAAATTGGCGCAAGGTAGTCTACGTCCTGAATCGGGGCGGCAGATTCCAGGACTATAAGGACACCTACAAGGGGGAGCAGGTTACCAATCAATACAAAAAATTAATTAACCTCTATCAAGAGAAGACCGCGGGAACGAAGAACGCTTTTACAGGAAAGCAGAATCCTGGCTACGCAACCTATATCCCCGTCTCCACAACTCTCGGGAAATCACCCAAGGAGCTCGGGCTCGAGGAAGGCTATCCCCTTTACCTGATTACTCAGAGGGATATCTTGATGACAAAATCCCGAACGGTCCCCAACTACTGGCTTCTGGCGATCATGCCGGAGAACCATATTATCCTGAATCCCATGGAAGCAAAAAGAATTGGGGTTAAAGACGGAGAAAAGGTGAAGGTGGTCTCGGCAACCAACAAGGAGGGCGTTTGGGACTTAAGGAATGGAATAAAAAAGCCAATGATCGGAAAGGTGAAAGTGACTGAGACCATCATGCCTGGAGTGGTCACGTTCACCCTCGGCCATGGCCACTGGGCGACCGGGGCGGCAGACGTGACCATTGACGGAAAAGTTGTCAAAGGAGACCCGAGGAGGGCCACAGGCGTGCACGCCAACGCAGCCATGTGGATCGACCCCTACCTGAAGAACACCTGCATGCTTGACCCGGTGGGTGGAAGCGTCTCTTTCTATGATACGAAAGTCAAACTGGTGAAAGTCTGACGGAAAATTTTTTCTGGTTCATCCTGGTTTTTAGTGGGTAACCCCCAACCCCTTCTCCTCCCTCGACGGGAGGGGCGAGGGGAGGGTGAGTCATGAGGTAAGGCAGACAGGTTCAATTCGCCCTTCATGGAATACATCGCCGTCTCTCTCGCAGCACTTGTAGTGTCGGCCCTCACCCTGTTTTCGGGTTTCGGCCTGGGAACATTGCTGATGCCCGTATTTGCAATTTTTTTCCCTGTCGAGGTGGCGATAGCATCCACTGCCATCGTCCACCTCGCTAATAACCTGTTCAAGGTTGGTTTGATGGGCAGGAAGGCTGATATCCAGGTGGTATTCTCCTTTGCAATCCCCGCAATCATCCTTGCCTTCTTTGGTGCCTACCTTCTCACGTTTCTCTCTGAGTTACCCCCTATAAGGGAGTACGGCCTCGGCGGAAAGACTTTTGAGATAATGCCCATCAAAATGGTGATTGCCGTCCTTATTTTTTTCTTTGCCCTTTTTGAGTTGTTACCCTATTTTGAAAAGGTGGCCTTCAGTCGAAAATATCTCCCATTGGGTGGAGGGCTATCGGGTTTTTTCGGTGGCCTATCCGGACATCAGGGTGCGCTTCGATCTGCATTCCTTATAAAAGCTGGGTTGAAAAAGGAAGCCTTCATTGGCACAGGTGTCGTGTGTGCCGTCTTGGTCGATTTTTCTCGTCTCATTGTCTATGGGCTATCCTTCTTTTCGAAAAAATTTGATACGCTTTCCTTGGACGGCGGGGTGCAATTGGTCACTCTCGCCACTATCGCCGCCTTCTTAGGGACAATCATTGGAACCCGGCTGATTAAGACCGTGACGATGAAAGTCATCAGACATATGGTGGGCGCCATGCTGCTGCTTCTGGCCATGGCTTTGGGGGCTGGTTTTCTATGAAGCCATTCCCTATGAAAACTGGTCAATGGTTTCTCCTACCTTATTGATATTCCTGATCAAATTTTCATCGATGGTTGTCAACGGGTCATCACCCGCGTTGATCCCTCCTTTTGGAACTTCGAGGTTTGGAGATAAGGCCGTACCAGGAGGCATAGGGCTGTTAATCTTGCCGGTGATCTTTTTGCGTCCATTGAATTTTCTTTAAGATTCGGTAAGATTACATAAATTCAGGCGTGCCAAGGGAGGATGGCTCTCCTGCTTTTGCTCCTTGCCCCTCCGGTGATTTTTACTATAAGATTCCTGTGGGGAAATTGGGGCACGAATTTTTTTGGGGCCCTCTTTTAGGGGGCTTGACTTCCATCAGGGAGAATGATTATTATTTCTTCGCAAGCATGGAAAGAATAGAACCTTAAAATATTCTGGGGAGGTAGAACATGAGGCATGGAAATCTGATGAGGGCGAATTTTTTTGCTTGGACGATCTTGATTCTGATTGCTCTAATGGGTTTTTCCCTGGCTTTTGCCCAGGAGAGAGACACTCGGCCTGAGAGGGGGTTTTCCATATATACGGAATTTTCTGGAATCTTCGTCCCCCCAGGGGAGTCCGTGAGGATGGAGTTGACCGTGGATAATAAGGGCAAGAAAGATGAAAATGTGCAGCTGAAATTATCCGCGGTTCCGAGAGGGTGGAAAGCCTTCCTGAAGGCTCCCAATTACACCGTTGATGCTATCCCGGTCCCGGGAGGTAAGACAAGGACCTTGACCTTTCTGGCGGAACCCGATAAAACCGTAAAGCCGGGAACCTTCCTTTTCCAGATCGATTCCCAGACCGAGGATGGCAAGTTTACCTCTTCCCAAAAGATTGAGGTGACTGTTCGGGAAAGGGCTCCCCTTTCTGAAGACATCCTGGTTACGACCTCCTACCCTGTGTTGCGGGGACAGACCGATGCCCGGTTTGAATTCTCCCTCGAGGTAAACAATAAAAGCGAGATCGACAGGAATTTCAACATTGCTGCCCAGATTCCGGAGAAATGGGAAGTCAATTTCAAGCCCGCCTACGAGCAAAAGCAAATTTCCAGTTTTCGGGTAAAAGGGGGGCAGAGTCAAACCATAGCCGTCGAGGTTACTCCGCCCAAGGAGGCCATGGCAGGTTCCTACCCTATCCTCGTATTGATCAGCTCCGGGGAGATAAAAGCAGATGTCAAGCTTACGGTGGTTCTTACAGGCATATATAGATTAGATGCTGGAACGCCGACCGGGCTCCTGTCCTTAGATGCCGTTACTGGCAAACCGGCCATCATGTCTCTTTTTGTCAAGAACACGGGTTCGGCCGTTAATCGTAATGTTGCTTTCAGTTCTTTCAAGCCGGAAAACTGGAAGGTGGAGTTCAAGCCCGAAAAAATTGATGCCCTGGACCCTGGGGTAATGAAACAGGTAGAGGTGACAATTACTCCCTTCGCCCAGGCTCTTGTTGGAGACTATTCGGTTGGTCTCTCCGCAGATGGGGAAAAAGGCAGCAATAAGACGGTGGAGATACGGGTGGCTGTAAAAACTTCCGCCGCCTGGGGCTGGGTTGGGATCGCCATTATTGTGGTGGTCATTGCAGGTTTGGGCGGATTATTCCTCTGGCTGGGGAGGCGATAAAGTGGACGGACAGATTGTCATCGAAACGCAGGAGCTTACCAAAGTCTATGGGGAGCAGGTGGCCGTCGATCACCTGAATCTCAAAATCAATCAGGGAGAAGTGTTCGGTTTCCTCGGGCCGAATGGTGCCGGCAAGACGACCACTTTGCTCATGCTGCTGGGGCTCAGCGAACCCACTTCAGGAAAAGCCTGGGTATGCGGCTTTGATCCTACCCGCGAACCGCTGAAGGTAAAAAGAGTGGTAGGGTATCTGCCGGAGAACGTTGGTTTCTACGACGATATGAACGCTGTTCAGAATTTGAAGTACGTAAGCCAGCTCAACGCGATTCCTGACGAGATAGCCGCTCCCAAAATGGAAGATCTACTAAAAATGGTTGATCTGTATGGAGAGCCAAAGAAAAAAGTGGGAGATTACTCCCGGGGGATGAGGCAACGCCTGGGGATCGCTGAAGTGCTTCTCAAGGACCCCCAGGTTGTTTTCCTGGATGAACCCACACTGGGATTGGACCCGGACGGGTCGAACCAGATGTTGGAGCTCATCCAATCTCTCAGCCGGGATAAGAAAATCACGGTCTTTTTCTGCTCTCACCTCCTGGAACAGGTGCAGAAGATTTCTCATCGGGTTGGGATTATGATCAAGGGCAGCCTGGTGGCCGTGGGCCGGATCGAGGATCTGGGCAAAGCGAAGTTGGGAGTGGGGCAGGAAAAATACACATTGGAAGAGATCTACATGAAGTACTTCAAGGAGGGCCAATTGTGAAGGGATTACTCAGCGTATACCGGAAGGAACTGCAGGATCACTTCAGCAGCACCCGTTTCATCCTGCTCTTTACCCTGATCCTGATGGTCAGTCTGATAACTGCTTTTATGGTTGGAACAGGCATCCGGGATGAACTTCAGGCGGTAGCCAAACCAACCTTTGTTTTTCTGATGCTTTTTTCGTCCCCCGGCAAATTCTTCTCCCTGATTTCGTTTATTGCCTTTTTTGGGCCTCTCATGGGGATTGTGCTGGGTTTCGATTCCATCAACCGGGAGCGGAGCGCTCGAACCCTTAGCAAGCTCGTCTCCCAGCCCATCTACCGCGATTCCATTATCAATGGAAAATTTCTGGCCGGTTCTATCACGATCGCCATCATGCTGCTGGCCATCATCCTTTTGATCTCCGGCCTCGGTCTGCGCCTCATCGGGATTATCCCGGGTCCCGAAGAGATAGGGCGCTTGGCCATATATTTTCTGATCAGTCTTTTCTACATATCCCTCTGGCTGGGGATTTCTATCCTGTTCTCTGTCATCTTCCGCAGCATGGCCACTTCGGCCTTAGCGGCCATTGCCTGCTGGATCTTCTTCTCCTTTTTCGTGGCCTACGGAGCAAGTCTGGCCGCGGATGCGATTTCTCCGGTGGATCAAAGAGCGACGACCTCGAACCCGGAATTGCTGGTCCAGCACGAGCAGACCCGCAGAGTCCTTTCTCTGCTCTCGCCGATGACTCTTTACAGTGAGGCCACCACCACGATCCTGGATCCCTTGAGAAAAACCACCCAATCCCTTCTTTTAATGGGCCCCCTGGAAAGGCTGTCGATATCCCGTTTTCAAAGCCCGCTCCCCCTGGGAGAAAGCGTCTATATTGTCTTTCCCCACCTCATTTCCCTGCTGGCCATTACCGTATTGTGCTTTGCCATCTCCTACGTCTTTTTCATGCGCCAGGAGGTAAGATCCACCTAACCCATTTCGATCAGCTCCCTAAGAATTGTCTTCTCCCCTTCCTTCAGAATCGGCGCTTCATTGATTTCCAGGCCCAGTCCGGCGCCGATGAAGTTCGCACGCTTTGATCCATAGACCAGGAAAGAATCCCCGATTTTTAGCTTTTTGGCCAGAGACCAGGCTTTCTTGTTAAAGGACGGGAAGGGCAACTGGCGCAGAGAAGAAAAGTAAGATGGCCTGATTAAGGGATAAAGGAAAGTCTCATTTTTCCCGATAAGAGATTGTAGTATTATGCTTTTAAGTTGCCCATAGTAAGGAGGAGTTCTAATGAAGGGTGGGAGGGTCAAAAGAAAAACATCATGGGCGAAGTTGTCAGTCTTCTTAATGGGCATCTGTCTATCTATTTTTTCTGATTATTCTCAAGCCATTGCAGAATTAGGCGCCTCCGTCTGGTTTAGCAGAGGACATTCAGCGGCCTTAGCCGGCAATTACGGGGAGGCAATTGAGGCTTTTACCAAAGCGATCCAATTAAATCCGAAGGATGCCATGTCTTATTATAACCGTGGATTGACCTACATAAATCTTGGAAACCACCAGCAGGCGATCAATGATTTCAATAAGACGATCGCCTTAAACCCCAATTATGCAGAGGCTTATAATAACCGAGGAACCGTTTACTCGCACCTCGGGAAGTATAGAGAGGCGATTAGGGATTTTAATAAAGCAATCGAGCTGAACCCAAAAGATGCAGCGGCTTATTATTGTAATCGTGGGAATGCATATTTGAACCTCGGTAACCACCAGCAGGCGATCAAGGATTTGGATAAGGCCATTGAGTTGAGGCTCACATATGCTGAGGCTTATTATAACCGGGGAAATGCTTACTTACACCTTGGAGACTGGCGGCAGGCGATCAACGATTTGAGTTGGGCTATCGAGCTGAACCCTAAAAATGCCGTGGCCTATTATAATCGGGGAAATGCCCACTTGAATCTCCAAGAGTATCAGCGGGCAATTAGAGATTTCACCGAGGCGCTCGAACTAAATCCCCAGGATGCATCGGCATATAACAACCGTGGATTTGCCCATCTAAATCTCGGAGGTTATCGGGAGGCGATCAGGGATTTCGATCAGGCTATCAAATTAAACCCCGACTACGTTCTGGCGTATAACAACCGGGCATCTGCCCATCTGCATCTCGGAGACTGGCAGCAAGCGATCAGGAGTTACGACCGGGCGATCGAGCTGAACCCTAAACATACCGAAGCTTATTACAACCGGGGAAATGCCCATCTGAAACTGGGGGAATATCGTCAGGCGATCACAGATTACGACAGAGTGATCCAGTTGAACCCGAAATATGCGGAGGCTTATTATCAACGCGGATTTTCCTACGGAAACCTCGGAGACTACCAGCGGGCGATCAGCGATTACAGTAAGGTTATTGAGTTAAGCCCAAAGGAAGGGGATGCCTATTATAACCGCGGAAACGCTTACGGGAACGCTGGAGATCAAGAACGGGCCATTGAGGACTTAAAAATTGCTGCCACCCTGGGCCATAAAGAGGCCCAGGATTTTTTAAGGTCCCGGGGGATTGGCTGGTAAGTGAAATTGAGACAGCTTATCCGGATCTAAGGTGGCTCCAAGGCCCACAGTTTTGGGCACCTCGACGCAACCATTTTCTACCTCTGCTTACCCATTGGGCCGCTTCGGCAAGTGATTCTTCAGGGGATTTGTGTCCAATCCAGCCAATTAAGGGAATCTTATGGCATACTGGTCCCCCCAACAATCTATATACGGGTGCATTTATCTTTTTGCCGGAGAGGTCATAGAAAGCCATTTCTAAAGTAGCCTTCGCATGGTAGCATCCTTTTACTTGTCGATCCATTTCGGCGAGTCGAAGGACGATCTCTCTCGGATCTTTGTGCATCACGGCGGGAATAAGAATATCCTTAAGGCAGGAAACAACCTCCTCCGGGGTTTCATCAGAATAGCCGGGCGACGGATCAACATTTCCCAATCCGGTCAACCCTGTTTCCGTATGAACCTGAATCACAACCGACCTTTGATGGGTCCTCGCTGACTGAGAGGTAATAAAGGTTCCTCTTAGAGGAATATTGAGGAGATAGACATCAATATGGGTAATCTTCATTTCTCGAAATGATCGAGGAGTTTTCCTTTCCCTTTATTAATCAATTATTTATCCTTGCCCCTTCTGGATTGGCGAATAAGGTCCAGAATCGTTGGATAGAACATGATTAGACCAGCAATCAGTAAAAGAGCCAGAGAGATGGGTCGGGTTAGAAAAATACTGAAATCTCCATCAGAAATGATCAGGGAGCGTCGGCAGTGTTCTTCAAACATTCTGCCTAACACCAGAGCCAGAATCATAGGAGCCAGAGGGAAATCTAATTTTTTGAACATATAGCCGACGATTCCCAGGACAAACATAAGGTAAAGATCAAAAATGTTGTTATTGAAGGCATAGACGCCCACCAGGGAGATTTCGAGCACCAAAACTGCAATGACAGGAAATGAAAAACGAAGCACTTGTACGAAGATACCAATAAGAGGCATATTGAGAATTAATAGCATGAGATTGCCCACATACATACTGGCAACGAGTCCCCAGACAAAGGACGGGTTTTCTTGGAAGAGCAACGGCCCGGGCTGGAGACCCAATATCATCAATGCTCCTAACATTACCGCGGTTACATTCGATCCGGGTATACCCAGGGTCAGAAGGGGAACCATGGCACCGCCAGTTGCGGCATTGTTGGCGGCTTCAGGTCCAGCCACAGCCTCCATGACCCCTGTGCCAAACTTTTCCGGATACTTAGAAACTCTTTTTTCCGTGGCATAAGAAATAAAGGACGCAATGGTGGCCCCAGCACCGGGAAGTACCCCTATTACAAAACCAATAAAGGCTGCTCGGATGGTTGGCCAGAAGGAAACTTTGAGATCATCGCGGGTTGGAAGCAGATTGGTCCATTTCCCGTAGGAAAGCCTTCTGCCCAATTTAGACTTCGTTACAATATTATCAAGAACTTCGGCAACAGCAAAGACACCAATAGCCACCACCAAGAAGTCGATCCCATCGAGAAGATAAATGGAGCCAAAATGGAATCGGGGGGTTCCGGTGATGACGTCAGAACCTACGGTGGCCAGGATTATACCCAATACAGCCGAAATGCCTCCTTTCAAGGCATCCCCAGTCGATAACACAGCGACCGCGGCCAATCCCATGACCATGAGGGAAAAGTACTCTGGAGCTCCAAAACTGAGGGCAAAACCGGCTAACAAAGGTGCGAAGAAGGTTAGAAAAACAACGCTCATGGTTCCCGCAGCAAAAGACGCGAGAGCAGAGATCCCCAAGGCGGAACCGGCCCTCCCCTTGAGGGCTAATTCATACCCATCAATGGCAGTCATCACGGAGGAGGACTCTCCAGGAACCTTCAGGAGAATTGAGGTAATGGAGCCCCCGTACATGGCCCCGTAATAAATCCCGGCTAAAAGAATGATGGCTGATACAGGTTCCTTGCCATACATAAAAGGGATAAGGATGGCCACGGCACTCACAGGCCCAAATCCAGGAAGCACACCCACGATGTTCCCCAGGGTGACCCCGAGGAAACAATACCATAGATTTTTCAGCATCAAAGCTACGGAAAAACCCTGAAGAAGAGAATGGAAAGCTTCAAAAAACATGGGAATTTATTCCCCGGGGAGAAAACCAAGAAAAGAAAGGATTCTCCATGATAAACCCCCAGGTAAAGGGACGCCCAGAAGATTGTAGAAGGATACTTGAAGAATGAGGGTTAATACAATGCTGGAAAAAATGGAAGTCGACCAGTTCATCTTAAAGATGATCTTTAGGGCCACAAGGCCAAAGAAAAAAGTGGACAGAATAAATCCCAACCATTTAATAGAAGCGACATAACCCAGATAAAAGATGAGGCATATTGCCAGGGAGGTTATGTCTCCCGTCCAAAAATTTTCTCCAGAAGGAGCCCTTTTCCAGGACCTGAGCAGATAGGAAACGGAGAGGAGAAGAAGGGTAACGCCGAGAATAAAAGGGAGCATCCCTGACCCTGGGACTCCTTTGACAAAGCCGATGGGAAATTTCCAGGATAGATGGATGTAAAAAATGGCCAAACCTATCATCAGGATTCCACAGGTTATCTCTCCTCTCCGCATGGTTCTTTCTCGCTTAGACAAAACAGTTATTCAGTTATTGCTAAAGTCCCAGTTCTTTCTGGATCTTCTTGTTTTCCTCCACGATTTCTCCAAAGAGTCTGGTGAAGTCTTCACCGTTCATATATCCTGGCAGGAGATAATTCTTTTTCGTATATTCCTTAAACTCAGGGGTCTCCATGGCCTTTTTAAAGGCATCATGAAGTATTTTAATCACATCATGGGGCACCCCCTTTTTGGTAGCAATTCCCCTGAAGTGGTAATCCTCAAGATCAACTCCCAGCTCTCTGTAAGTGACAGTCTCTGGGAAGGCTGCAATACGGCTGCCTGCCGATATGGCCAGGGGTATTAATTTGCCAGCTTGAATATGCTTAATAACGGTTGCGGGGTTGGTATGGACTACGGGCACATGGCCCCCCAAGGTTGCTGTGACGGCCGCAGCACCTCCGGGATAGGGAACCCAAGTGATCTCAATACCCGCCTTCTTGGCGAACTTGATGGCCATGATATGGTGTGCGGAAGCGCTCCCAAAACCACTTACCTTAATCTTCCCTGGATTTCTCTTGGCATAGTCAATCATTTCCTTGGCGGTTTTAAAGGGGGCAGTAGGGTGAGCTGCAAGGATAAATGGATCAGTTTGGACTCTGATGATATAGGCCAATTCATCCCAGGTAAAGTCTTTGATCTCTCCACTGGCGAAGAGGTCGGCGTTACTCCTCGTCATGGCGTAGACTGTGTACCCATCAGCCTTCTGGCTTAAGAGGTAGGCCATGGCTACTGCCCCTGACCCGCCGGTCCTGGTCTCCACAACAACGGGCACTCCCAGGATTTTACCGGCCGGTTCAGCCAACTGTCTCGCCATAAGGTCCACAGGTGACCCAGGAGAGGAATGGCACAGCATCGTGATAGTTTTCTTGGGGAAATCCGCTGCCTGGCTCGCTGCCAGAAAGATACTTCCTGAGAGGCACACAGCCATTGCTGCCGGCAACAATCCTCTTAATAATACTTTCATCTTACACCTCCTTTGGAAGGTTATTTTCAACCTATTTCCCAGATATTCAACCTTATTCCCTCCCCCTTTTTCATGAGAGGAGCTTCGTAACACCTCTTTCCTAATTGAAGTGGATTCAATCTTTGGCCTGCATCTTTTTGACGTATTCAGCTAAGGCTTCAACCTGTTGCGGCGCATCCCCATAATAGACTTCTGGATTGGTGATCTCGTCGATCTCCTCGGGAGTTAGAAACTTGGAAGCTTCCCTATTGGCCAGGAGGGCTTCTTTCAAGGAGATCTTCTTATCAAAAGCCTCCATCGAGATGTCGTGGACCAAAGTGTGAGCTGTAACCTTCTTCCCCGTCTTCTGCCATAGCTTCAGCATCACCACTTCGCTCATGGCAATCCCCTTCGTCACGTATAGATTTTCGCGCATCTTATCTTCATGGACTGTCAATTTGCCAGAGATGCGGATCGCCTGGGCGAGGGCTGCCGAAGCCAGTAAAAAATTGTCTGGAAGGCATTTCATGATCGGCCCCATCCGGGTGGCATCCCGCTCGTTCTGGATGGTGATGCTCGCCAGGGCGAGGGCATTTCCTCTGGCGATCTTGGCCAATCCCTCCTGCCATTCGCTCGGTTCTGGATTCCGCTTGTTGGGCATGGTGCTGGAGGAATACTGTTTTTTCGGGTCCCAGGGTTCCTCCACTTCGGAAACCTCTGTCCCCTGCATGAACCGTATATTCAGCCCCATCTTGGCCAGGGAACTCGTAATATTGGCGAGCTCAAAGGCGATTTCAGCCAGGCGGTCTGTTCGCGTGGCGATGTCTATGGGCGGGTTGTCCAGGCCCACACGTTTGCAGACATTTTTGACGAGTCGCTGCGTCTTTTCCACGCCAAAGAGATAGACCCAAGTATTTCTCGTGCCGACAGCAGCAGTTAGCTTGGCTCTGAAAAGCCTGGGCGCGATTTCCTTCATCCGTTCGATGTGGTCACGGATCTCATAAGCCCAGGTTCCCAGCAGGAATCCGAAGGTGATGGGAACAGCATGCTGGGCATGGGTGCGCCCCATCATTACTGTTTTCTTATATTTAAGGGCCTTGTCCATAAGAATTTGCTCGAGCTGCCTGAGTTGTTTCATGATAATTTCATAGGCTTCGCGCATCTGCAGGGTGATCCCGGTAAGCATGATATCCTGGGTAGTTGGCCCAACATGATAGTGTTCCCCTGAAGGGCCGGCCATCTTGGCAAAAGCCTTGATAAGAGAGACAATGAGATGGCCGGCATCAGCCTTGAATTCCGCAATCATCTTCGGGGTGAGGTGCTTGGTCGTTGATTTAGCGGCGATATCCTCGGCCGCTTCTTTGGGGATCATCCCCAGGTTGGCCATCTCCAGAGCGATCTCCTTCTCGTAATCCAGCCATTTTTGCACCATGTTTTCCTCAGTCCAAACCTTGCGCATCTCCGGCGTACCGTAGGAATTTTGCAAAAGGACGAAATCATGTACCATCTCTATACCCCTTTCTTGCTCTCGTATTTTTTGTTCATTGTCTTACCCCGGGGGTGGAGGTGATTCCTCCATACCCTATCTTCATTATTTCCGAAACTTTGTCAAGAATAAAACCGATTTATCCATCCCCCGAACCGCTTGCCTTTTTGCTCCCATCCCCTACCTTACACTGCTCTCCTGGCTAAGTTTTTGGGCGAAACTAATGCAAACGCAGGAAGTATCTTGACAATGGACTCCCTCTCCCTTGATGGGAGAGGGCTTGCCCTGTGGAGTAAGCTTAACTACTCCACAGGGTAAAGGTGAGGGTGAGTGAATCCGACGTGACTCTAATCCCCCTCACCTTGGCCCCCGTGGTCGGGTCTTAACGACTCTCCCGCGAGTCGATTAGACCTCGCAGAGTCGAGTCTCCGACCGACCACGGGGGGAGAGGGAAACGATTTTGAGTCAAATTATTTAATGCGTCCGTATTAGTGCGGGGAAGTATGATGGGATATGGGTACCGGACAAGCTTTGTCGTGCTAAAGAGCAACTCCAATAGGACATACCTTTATACAAATACCGCAAGTTAGTCCACCGTCTGCCGTAGCTCTACCACTGACTTCGATTAAGGAAGGCCTTCCCGTTTTCTTAGACTCTGCTATCCGCTTAAAGTATTCCAGCGTGTATAAAACAGGATCCCGATAATGTCGACATTTGAAATGGTCCACTGTGCCATCCCCAGGAAGCGCCTTTGCCGGACATTTATTGGCGCACTGTAAGCCGCATGCTTTGGGTTGGCAAATTTGGAATTGGCTCTCACCTTCGGGTTTGAGGCTGGGTTCCAACGGGGCTGTCGTAATCACCGACACCAGCCTGACCCTTGGCCCAAACTTAGGAACTACCACCATGCAGCCAGCACTTATCTCTCCCAGCCCTGCTTCAACTATGGCATGCCTATGGGAAAAGTCGCCCAATATCCTCACCTGCGGCTCCGGCTCCTCCTGAATTATCTCCACGTCCCGTGCTCGCTCGTCTATGGATGGGTCGAGCGGCATAGCCTCGTATCCTTGGTCCTCAAGGAAGATGGCGACTTTATAGGCCAATTGGCGCAAATGTGCGTTTAGGTCGTTATAGCCGAATCTCTCGTAATATGGGCTTGGGATTTTTCTGACGATGGAAAGAGGAATTCGCTTTGCCATGGCTACAACGCTTTTAGCACCAGTTAAAAAATCTTCCGGCTTATGACCTCTTGGGGCTCCCTCAAAGCGATCAACTGGAGCTATGCCAACGAGATCAGCACCATTCTCCTTCGCAAAGTCTTTGATTGAATTTGCTTTCATCATAAGCAAACCCTCCATTATGTGGTGCCCTTCAAAAAGCTGGGCGATCTGAATGAGAATAATAACTCGTTTTGAAATTTGTGTAAATAAATGCTGTCTTATTTCAGACAAGAACATAGCCTCCCTTTCTTTTTCCTGGAAATGAATGCAAAAATTTTTCTTGCAAATTTGCATTTGAAATGCAAAAATACAAGAAAAGAAACAGGAGGCTGATGCAGTGAAATACATCCCCCGCACTTTGGAGGCGGTTCTTTCCCGAGCTGTTAAAGAGTTCCCAGTAGTTATGCTGACCGGACCACGGCAGTCCGGAAAGACCACTCTGCTCAAGCATCTCTTTGCCAAGACCTACCATTACGTTTCCCTGGAATTTCCCGATACCCAAGCGGCAGCACGTAGTGATCCTAGAGGCTTCTTGGAATTCTATTCCCCCCCAGTCATTTTTGATGAAATTCAATACGCCCCGATACTTTTTCCTTACATTAAAGAGCGCGTTGATGCCAATAGGGATCGTTCCGGGCAATATATTTTGACTGGCTCCCAGAACCTGCTCCTTTCTGAAGGAGTAACAGAATCCCTTGCTGGGCGGGTGGCCGTTCTTCGTCTCCTTCCCCTCACGTACCGAGAAATCATGCAAGACCCGCAGGCCCCTTTGCCATGGGAACCAAAAAGGCGGTCTCGCCCTAAGGGGCTTATTTACAAAGACTTGTGGGAAAGTTTTTTACGGGGTGGATATCCAGAATTGGTAGCCAATCCAGAGCGGGATAAAACACTTTGGCATGCCAGTTATATCCAAACCTATCTGGAGCGGGATATTCGCTCCCTTCGGCAGATTGGAGACCTGAGCCAGTTCCAAGCTTTCTTGAGAGCACTGGCGGCGCGAAGTGCCCAACTATTCAGCTTATCCGAAATCGCCAGAGAATTAGGGATCGCGGTGAATACAGTAAAATCATGGCTTTCAGTCCTCGAAGCCACTTATCAAATCATCATCCTTCGTCCTTATTTTGCTAACATCGGCAAACGTTTAGTTAAAAGGCCTAAGATTTTTTTTGCAGATGTGGGCACTTTATGTTACCTGGTCGGGTTGAGGGATTCGCAACATGCCATGGAGGGGCCAATGGGTGCTCCCATCATGGAAACCGTTGTAATAAACGAGGTTGTTCGCACCTTAACTCATCGCGGGAAAGATCCCCAGGTGTATTTCTGGCGGACATCGATTGGAACAGAGGTCGATCTGGTGATTGATAACGGCTTAAATCTTATCCCCATTGAAGTAAAGTTATCCACAACGCCCACGCCTGGTATGGCCAAAACCATAGAGGTTTTTCAGAAAGATTTTCCGAAACGAGCACATAAGGGGTATGTGGTGCACCCAGGCGATACCCAGGTGCCTTTGGGGCCCGGGGCATGGGCTTGGCCCTTTGCCGATTTTTAAGGGAATCGGAATAGAGGGCTGCCCCTTCGATTGTCAATTAAACGCTACCCGACTGGGATCGAGAATTAAGGCAGGAAAATAAGGAAAGCTAATGGAAGAAATTTAAGGAATGTCCTTAGAAATTTTGGGGAAAAGCTGGCGCGCCCAGGGTGATTCGAACACCCGACCTACGGATTCGTAGGCAAGATCCCTGAGGTTCCTAACTTCCTCATTGAACTCAAGTACTTGATATTTTTAAGTTTTGGCTTAGCAGATTTTGGACGTTTTTTCACACAAAGTCCTACACAAAAACCCGAAAACAAGTCCAGAAAAACGCACCTACGGATTCATTTATGGATATTCTTGCCCCTCGTACTGTTTTCCCGCATTCGTTCGCTTCGCCATCGGCTTTCAGCCCCACATCCCGACCACCTTCAACCGGTATCTTGACCTCCGCCCCTGTGGGCGGATTGCGGTCTGCATGCGAGTTAGGCTTCGATAGAGCCAGTTTTCCGATGCCAGGAGGGGTGAAGGAGAGAGAGTCGGTCTTCTTGGTAACGGAAATGGCCAGCCACGGAGAGCACCTCCACTTTTCATCCTTCCCACACCCGATCTCTGGCCAAGGTGCTGTGGAGTTCCCTCAAGAGCGTCAATCCAAGACCGCGGCAGGATGGAATCACAAGCCCTTGACTTGTACTCAACAATTCACTACAATGCAATCTGGAAGCTAATTCTACTGTAGGATATGAATCAATTCTCTCCAAAAACTATCCGATAGATTAGAGAGGAGAGCTTACGCTGATGGTCAATTCTGGAGAAAAACCTTTACCCGATTATGAGCGCCCTCCGGTAATTGAGGTAGTCTGCGGGGTCCAATTTGAACCAATTGCGAATTTCCAGGCGACCACATTTGGATTGTTCTGGCAGACGATCCGCGATGAATATATTCAAACCCAAACGATGGCACCACTGCCACAGGTAATTGAACAAATTCCCGCTGTTGCCAAGACCAGCCAACCACAAGTAGAAATTATTGGTACGCCTCCACTCCCTCGTATGTTTTTTGTACACAAGATACCATCGTGGCTTATCCAATTACAGCGTGACAGGTTTTTACATAATTGGAGAAAGGAAAAGGATGAAGATATTTACCCACGATACCCGGTAGTCTTTGATAAATTTTGGAAAGCGTGGGGAAAATTCTCTAAATTTTGTAAAGATGAAAATTTGGGAGAACCTACCGTCAATCAATTAGAAATCACATATATCAATCACATACCCATTGGCCATGGTTGGAAAACCCTTGGCGACCTAGGAAAAGTCTTTCCCGATGTTGGTTGGCGTTGTATAGAACGTTTTCTTCCATCTCCAGAATCAATAGGGTTAAGGTTATCTTTCATTCTTCCGGAATCACAGGGACGCCTTCATGTTTCCTTAAAACATGCCATACGGGTTGCCGATAGTCAGCCTGTCCTTTTATGTGACCTTACTGCAAGAGGAATGCCTCCCAGCAACGATACTTCCGCAATTAGAGCATGGTTTGATCTCGGTCGAGAATGGATTGTGCGTGGCTTCGCGGATCTTGCCGATGAAAAGAATCAAAAGGAACAATGGGGAAGGAAGGTTTAGAGTATGCAAATGATAGCTACTGTCTATGAAAAGTATCGCGATGTGGATGAAACGACCCTGAGACATAGACGTGGTGTAACCACCATGGGGTTATTTGATCAGCAAGAGGTTTCATCCGAAATGCGGCAGCCCTGGATTGGTCCAAAGCACCTTCTTCAATATTTTATCAAAGAGAATGAGGAGGAGGTGCATTTAGAATTGGCCAGCGGTCTGACAGAATATGTCTTTGTGTCAGCTGGTACTGAACCCGGTGTGACTTATACTTTGGCGAGCATCATTCCTCCTGTCACTGGATTCGAATTAGAAAAGGAATTCGATTTTGTTGTTAAAATGACTCCAAAAGCGATGCGTAAAACAATAGTGAAGATTACCGCCCGCAACAAAGGGATTCCTAACCCTATATTATGAGTTTTCCGGGAACAATAATACAGGAAGACGAAAAGGCATATCCTTGGTATAAAACTATTGAAGGCGACTCCCTTTACCAAGGCGACTTTCTACGTAACTTTGAAGTTCTAATCCCTGACACCTCCCTTCAAGGCGATCAAGTCTCTGCACAATTTAAAATATTAGATGTCGTTATAATGACCCAAACATGCGATATTGTTCAAGGCAAAGTAGAAAGTTTATTGCTTTGTCCTTGCTGGAATTTATGGCAATTCGTTGATGAGGCCAAGAAAAAAGGTGCTAATTGGGGGAAAGACGAACGCGAAGCTCTTAGGCGTGGAAACCTTCCTGGCTATCATTTAACCAATGAGGTCGAGCAGGACGGACTCAAGATGGATCTGACTATCGTGGACTTTCACGAAGTCTACACGGCACCGACGAAACTGGTAAAGGAATTCGCTTTGCGGACCGGCAAGCGTCTTCGCTTACTTCCGCCGTATCGTGAGCACCTTGCTCAGGCATTTGCACGCTTCTTCATGCGCGTTGGACTACCCGTGGATATAGCGCCAGAAAAACTTAGAACTCGGCCTACCTGAACTGCTATCCTTTAACTCCTTTTCCCCACACGTCATTGATCTTTTCTCTAATCTTTTTTTATGAATCTGGATCAAACTCTTATTCGCTGCCGCGAAGGTCGTCCTGTAAGGAATCCAGAATAAGAGGAAGTGGGATTTTATTTTTGCAACCACATGGAACATGGTATTTCCAGCTCCCTTGCTCCAACCCCATTTGACAGCCCTGCCCCTTTCCTCATCTCCGATCTGAAGCTGCCCCTTGGCCCTCTAGGAGGCATCTCTGCAGGTTATTAATGGGGTGCCCTAACCCGCATTACACTTTATTGAGGGATAGGGGTCAGTCCGTGAAGCGAGAATTTAGCTGGGTTTTGGCTATGGAATTCGGGTAGCCTAAAAAGAATTAAAAATAGAAATGGGCGGGTGTTTACTCCCTGCGGGGTGAAAAGAGGTAATCTCTAATAAAACATCAGCAATTCCTAATTCACGGACTGAGCCCATCTTCCCCCTGGGTGAGATTTTCCTCATGGAAGCCAATGGACTTTTGAGGGATGAAGAACTCCAATGGTTCAGGAAGAAAAGTGGCCGTTTTATTAGGAGAGGGTGACTGACGAGCTATGATCGGATGAACTAAAGAGATAAGATATGCCAAAAAAATTTTTCTTGCCCAGCCATCTTCTTTCTGTCATACTTCTCTCAGAAAAACACCCGTAAACTTGTCAACCTAACAAACCGGCTTTCTCTCCTTCACCCTTTTGCGGGAGGCAGGATATGCCAATTTGATAAAACCCTATTTTTTCAAAAGAGATGGGGTTTTTTGTTAATGGCTTTTATGATAGGAGGGAAAATGAGAAGAATATTATTCAAGCTATTGCTTATCACGAGCCTTTTTCTTTGTGTACCCGCCGTGTATGCGGACAATGCCCTGGATTATCTCAACATGGGCAAGCGTGCATACAGTGAGAGGCGTTACTCGGAGGCAATCCAACATTACGAAAAAGCGGCGGCATTATTTGAAAAAAGTGGGGACAGGGGAACCTATGCGATAGTCCTGAACATCATAGGGATGGCCTATTATGCATGGGGTCACTATGGCCAGGCCTTAGAGAAATACCATAAGGCCTTGGCGATAAACGAGGAACTTGGGAAGAACGTTAATATCGCCATGATAGTGGAGAATATGGGGCAGGTCTATTATGCATGGGGTCAGTATGATAAGGCGGTAGAATATTACGGCAAGGCCTTGGCGATATATGAAAAGCTGGGGCAAAAAAGTGGTATAGCGATCTGCCTGAACAGCATCGGAATGGTCTATAAAGCCTGGGGTAATTATGACCGGGCGGTGGAGAGCTACCGCAAGGCCTTGGCGATAAACGAGGAACTAGGGAATAAGCCCATGATAGCAGTTTCTTCGTACAATATCGCGGAAGTCTACTATGAATGGGGTCAGTATGACAGGGTACTTGAATATTTGCGCAAGAACTTGGCGATAGCAGAAGAACTGGGAAATAAAAATAATATAGCGTCTGCACTAAACGGCATAGGAATGGTTTACAGAGCCTGGGGTCAGTATGATAAGGCGATGGAATATTATAGCAATGCCCTGCCAATATATGAAGAGTTGGGAAGAAAAGATCATATAGCGACTGCACTGAACAATATCGGAGAAGCCCTCAGAGTTTTAGGTCAGTTCGAAAGGGCGCTGGAGAATTACCGCAAGTCTCTCAAAATGGAAGAAGAACTGGGAAGAAAAGAAGGTATAGCTACTGTACTGAACAACATCGGGCTAGTCTATGACGCTAGGGGTAATTATGACCAGGCGGTTGAGAACTACCGCAAGGCCCTAGATATGGTAGAAGAAATGGGACAAAAGGCATTGAAGGCAACCATTCTGCGCAACCTCGCAAGAGTGTACTATGGCTTGGGTCAGTATGACAGGGCAGTGGAATATTATGGAAAGGGCTTGGCAATAGAAGAAGCATTAGGTAGAAAGGCCGGGATAGCAGTTACCCTGAGCGACATCGGTTTGGTCCATTATGTAAAGGGAGAATATAGCAAATCAATCGCCTATTTAGAGAAGGCTGTGGCTTTGAAGGACGAACTGCGCCAGACGGCGAAGGGTGATATACGTCGCGATTACCTCGCTTCTCAAATTATTACATATCAGGGTCTTGCCGCTTCTTATTTCCATTCGGGGACCTCTGAAAAAGCCTTGAACGCACTAGAGGCAGCCAGTTGTAAGTACCTAGTGGAACAGATGCAGGGGAAGTTGGGCATAGCCCTTGAAACATTTGACGTGGATAAATACCGGAGAAATTTACCCGTTCATACAGCTGTCGTGAGCTTCGCCAACATAGAACAGGATGATTCACTTATTTTTGCAGCTGACAGCAATAGCTTATGCGGAGAGGAGATCAAGAAGAAGGATTTCATATCCGCCATCACCAATCGATTCGAGGCATCCATTGTAAAGGTGTCCGAACGGACACGGGGAATAAAAATAAAAGAGAAGACTTCGGGTAAAGAACAAAGTGCATTCATAGAGAAGGAGAAGAAAGATAAACCCGCCTTTGACAGGATTATCGATTATTACCGCCAACTGCTTTCTAATTCCAATCCGACAAAGGAAGAGGAAGCTGCTCGAAAACAGATAGCCAGCGCGCTGTATAGGCTCCTCTTCAGCGGTATCGATAAGAATCTAACTGGAAAGACCGACCTGGTCATAATCCCTGGTGGGGTCCTTGCTTTTGTTCCCTTCGAGAGCCTCATCATGCCTGACGGGCATTATTTGGCGGAGCGATTCAACATCAAATATACCCAGTCTCTCACAGTCTCCGAAATAATCGAGAAAAGACAATATGCGCCCGATCGGAAACCCATCATTGCTTTCGGCGGGGCGGTCTATGACGAGGGCAGATATGCTGCGGAAATGATCACAAATGAGGCACAGTTGAAGTATGCCCTCCTTGCCATCAATAGGGGCGAGGATGCCAGCAGTACTTACGCTGGTCTTGGCTATTCATGGTCGAACCTGCCTGGGACACTGGCTGAGGTCAAAGCGATCAAGTCAACTATTGATGATGCCGTCGTTTACACTGGCGAGAACGTGACAAAAGCCAGGTTCAGGAAGCTGTCGAAGGAGGGAGAATTAGGCAAATATAAAGCCATCCACCTGGCCACACACGGATTAGTTGTGCCTGAGGCACCAGACTTGTCTGCCGTGGTCTTCTCGCAATTTAAAGTGCCGATGCAAGGCGATGACGGTTATTTACGAGCCAGGGAGATCCTTGATTTTGATCTTAGGGCGGACTTTGTGAACCTATCTGCCTGCGAAACAGGCCTAGGGAAGCTATACAGCGGTGAAGGACTGGTTGGCCTTACCCAGTCTTTCCTGGTAGCTGGTGCCAATGGATTGTCTGTGTCTCTCTGGCAGGTGTCGGACGAATCGACCACCGAATTCATGGTAGGTCTTTACAAGCTGATTAAAGAAAAGGGTCTATCCTATGACAGGGCTATGACGGAGATGAGGCGTAAATTTATCAACCACCCAAAGTGGAGTTCCCCCTACTTCTGGTCGCCGTTTGTCTATTATGGGAGATAGAGAAAAGGGGTCAAGTCTGCTCTTGACTCTTAGCAATCGGTATGCCCTCCGGGGCTAAGGCGACCGTTTAATTTCACCCGGGAGGAAAATAAGAATCTCCTACTTAACCATCCCCAAAATCATCCCTCCTACCTTCTCCAACCTATAACTCGCCTCCGCCGGTAATCCCTCAAACTAAACTGCTTTTGGGGGAAGGACCCAAAGAGGTGCAAAAGGTTATAAATAATTCGACTTATTTCTCCTTTCGAACGCCTTTGAAAGGAGATTGGTTCGCCTTTTGATCAATGAACCTGCCGGTTTCGGAATCCCGTTTTACCCAGCGGTCCGTTTTGGGATTAAATGCCTGGGAACGGTCGCGTACGGCTCCGTGGCGATGTCCATCCCCCTTTGGTGGATTAGTTGCCATTCGCTCTTCACCTCTTTTGCCATTTATTTAGTTGACAAAATATCATAAATAATGTAATTTGTCAACTGACAGGTGAAGGAAGAAAGGAGGGAAAATTTATGATTGGCGATCGGATTAGACAAGCGCGAATCTCAGCTGGACTTTCTTTAAGGCAACTTGCCGAAATTACTGGAAATTACATAAGCGCTCAAGTTATTCATAAATACGAGCTTGGTAAATCAACTCCTGGGTCAGATGTGTTAATTAAGCTGGCAAAGGCCTTAGACGTTAAGATCGAGTATTTCTTCCGGCCCGATTCAGTTCAGGTCACCCTTAGCGAGCCTGCATACAGGAAGCGTCTTGCTGTTTCCTCCAAAAATCTGCAATCGATGCGAGGCAAGGCGAAAGAATGGGTTGAGAGATACTTGGAGGTTGAGGCGGTATTCCCGGATAATAGATTTCCGGGGATTAAGCTTCCAAAGGATGAGGTTCGCATAATCAGAAAAATGGATGATGTTGAAGACCTGGCTGTCTCATTACGGAAATTATGGAATCTCGGGGTCGATCCCATTGAAAACCTGACGGAGGTACTGGAAGATCATGGAGTAAAAATCGTCATGCTCGAAGGAGAGAAAGATTTTGATGGTCTTTCTTGTTGGGCAAATGAAAGAATTCCAGTCATATTAATAAAAAAGGGACTTTCGGGCGATCGACAACGCTCGAATTTAGCCCACGAACTTGCCCATTTGATCATGAAAGTTTCCCCAAATGTTAAAGAAGAAAAGGCAGCATATCGGTTTTCGGGCGCCTTTCTTGTTCCTGCAGAGATGGTGTATCGGGAACTTGGAAGACAAAGGCATAAGATCGACTTTGGTGAATTGCACATGCTGAAAATGAAATATGGGATGAGCATGCAGCAGTGGGTTTATCGGGCGAAAGATCTTTCAATTATTTCGGAAAGCCAGGCGTCAGATCTATTTCAGATTTTTCGTGCAAGAGGTTGGAATCGGGATGAGCCTGGAGAACAAGTTCCCCCTGAAGAGCCTGGTCGTTTTAAGAGGCTGCTTTTACAGGCCGTAATGGAACGATTGGTTTCCCCTGTTCGAGCAGCCGAAATTGTAGGCGAGCCCTTTGATAAATTCCGGAAATCTTTGCGGATAGAATTTGCCTAAGAAGAAACTCATCCTTGATACAACCATCTGCATCGATCTTTTTAATGGGCAGCTCTTGGGAAAGGCCACAAGATTACCTTATGAATTGGTGTTACCGGATGTAATTGTCCATGAGTTGATTAGCCCGCCAGGGGAGCTGTTCATCCAATCCGGATTTTCAACATTACAGGTTAGGGAAGATTTCATCGAGCAGATTATTGTGCTCAGAAAACATTACTCAAAGCCTTCAACCAACGACCTATTTGCCCTTTTACTGGCTAAAATCAATTCCTGTCCCCTCATTACCGGAGATGATGCTCTTAGAAAAGCGGCAAATGCGGAAGGAGTGCGGGTATATGGGTTGCTTTGGTTTCTTGACAGGCTTATCGATCAAAAAATTTTGCCAAAAAATGAAGCGGCAGATGCCTTGGAAAAAGTATTGGCACAGGGCAGTTGGCTACCTAAGAAAGAATGTGAAGCTCGTTTTAAGAAGTGGAGAAGTTAACCAATTAACCCAGGGAGATTTGCAGATTGTAAATGGCAATTTATCGGGTCCATTTTGGGGTCACATTTTGGGGTCAGGCAACGGTAATAAGGTATTAATAGCTAACGATATCCGGTATTGCCCCGCTCAAAAGCAATCTAAATATTACCTCTCCCATATCCCTTCAAGCTTCATCGCTCAGGTATAGGCATTCACCACATTGATCATGATATCTCGCATTTCCTTAGACCATCCTCCTTTCACAGCCTCCTTTTCCTTCTCCCCGAGCTGGAATTGCCGGTTGAAATTCTCAATGGTCGCCAGAGGATTATCCACCCTGGTCTGAACGGATATCCTGAACTGGTCCCTCTGGTTCCTAAGCTCTAAAGAGACATTATCCAAGACTCCAGGAAATTCATTGAGGATTTTGATTGAGACATGCCGGTAGGAAGCAGAAACCTCCGTCTTGGAGATTGCTCCATTCGTGCAGATTAGCCTGAGAAAGAATGCAGCGATGGACAAAGACGCAAGTCCCACCTCAGGTTAAATTTGAATCAAAAAGACGATGACCCGGACCGGGTTATCCTACTCATAGAACCATTACTTCGATTTGCTCTACAAGCGCGAAATGTTTGTCCCTGGTCAAAAGAGTTCCTCCTACTTCCATACAGCAGGCTGCAATCCAGACATCGTTAAGGGGTATTTTTGTACCCTTTTCCTCCAGCGATCGATAGATCAGCCCATATTTCCTGGCCACATCTGCATTCACGGTGACTATTTCTATATTCAAGCGGTCAATGATCTGGCGAAGTCTCCTTTCGTTGAACTGTCGCCGGCTCCCTTTCCAAAAACCATAATACAATTCTCCAAGAACGATGGACGGAATAAAGAGAAATTCTCCATGTTGAGCCATCGCCTCCACTACATCGGAGAGCCCCTCTGCGTAATCGCAGTAAATATTGGTGTCCAATACAAGTTTCAATCCCAGTCTCCTTGGTTGATTTTATCAAAAACTCTAACTGCTTTCCGTAATTCTTCAGCCTCCTCATGACGCAGCCATCCAGTAAGCTCTCTGACGAGTTGCTGGCGGCCCTTACGGGTTCCTAATTTTTCATCCAAAGCTTCCAGGATATAGGCAGTCTTCGTTTTGCCAGCTTTTGCTGCCGCCTTCTTAATTTTCTCTTCCTTTTCGAGGGGTATTCGTAAGCTCACCGGCATTGGAAAGCCTCCTTTGTATCTCATTTTTTGAAATTGTATCTCAAACTGATAATGGTGTCAATATTTTTTAAGGAAAGGGAGGATAAGACAGGATTTGGGGTCGCCTGGTAAAAAGCGTCGTAAAAAGGATCGGGGCGGAAATTTAGGAGAATAAGGGAGGGGCCTTGGAAATCTAAGGAGATGGGAACCCAGAATTAAGGGCTGGCGCGCCCAGGGTGATTCGAACACCCGACCGACGGATTCGTAGTCCGGCGCTCTATCCAGCTGAGCTATGGGCGCGCAGAATTTTTATTTAAAATACCAGGGACAAAGCGCTTTGTCAATTTCCATAAGGACGGAGCGAAAAGGCGATAACCTCAAGTTTCGAGATGCGAGTTTAAGGTTTCGGGTAAGAAACTCCCAACCCTTAAGCCGAGACTCAAAACTTCTTCTCCTTGAACCCTCGAACCCTGGCCCCCTTGAATCCTTCACCCCTGTTTTATCTTGTCAGCAGTACCACGGCCAGACAGGCGAAAATCAGGCCGAGGAGCTTAGATACGGTCATGGCTTCGTTTAAAAAAATAAAACCCAGAATTGCCGGGATAATCAGGTTCAGGTTAAAAATTGGAATCACTACCGAGAGGGGTCCCCGAGCGATGGCCGTGTAGTAAAGCACCATTATCGCCGACCACCAGGCGCCGATCAAACAGCCGTAGAGGATGTACTTGTTCCACACAAGCGGGACCCTGGTGTAGCCAAAGTATAAAAACAACCCCATCAGGCCTACTCCAAATTTAGTCACCAGGATCACCGCTGGATGAAGATTTTGGCTGACCAGTTTGACCGCAAAGGTGTTAAAGCCGATGAGCACCATGGAAAGCAAGGTCATCGTCAGGTAATCCATTTATTTGCTCCTTTCTTACTCTTCAGCCCGATCGAGCCAGGAATATGCCCCCGAAGACCACAGCCGCACCCCAAACCTGCAGAGCTGTCATGGTCTCCTGTAAGAAAGGGACGGCAAAGAGTATGGCAGTTATCGGCATAAGATACTGGTAGAGAATTGTGCGCAGAGGGCCGACATTCTGAATCCCATGAATCCATAGAAAATAAGCCAGGCCATTGCCCAGGATAGCTACGTAGAGGACGCTGAACCAGGCCAGCCAGGAAATTTCCCCCCAGCCCCCAATTCTCTCGTTCGGCAAGAAGGGCAGGAAAAAAATCGTGCCGATGATCATCACGTAGGCTGTCACCTTGAGGCTGGAATACTCTTTCAGCAGGGGCTTGGCCAAAACAGTGAATAGAGCCCAGAAGATGGATGAAGCAATGATGATCAGGTCTCCCTGGAAGGTTTCCGAGCTCATCTCCCATCCTTTCCAGTGGCCCTGGATTACCAGGAAGATCCCCACAAAAGAGATAAAGATGCCCACAGCTGACCGCAGAGTGACTTCGGTACGCAAAAACAGGGAAGAGGCAATGAGGACGAAGATAGGAGAGGTAGAAAAAAGCAAGGCAGAATTGGAGGCTGTGGTGAGATCTAGCCCAATGGTCCAGAAAACCCGGTTGATGAAGCTGCCCAGAAAAGCTAAGCCGATCAGCCAGAGAAAATTTCGTGCTGATACCGACCAATTTTTCTCCTTCTTTATAAAAAAAGGCAGAAGAATGACGGTGGGAATAATTGTCCGCATGGCCGCAAAGCTCATCGGAGAAACCTCTCGCAGAGCGATCTTGGCGAAGAGATAATCGGAGCCCCAGATGGTCACGGCCAGGAGCAGATAAAGGTCTGTGGTGGAAAACCTTTTTTGATCCTCCAATTGAATTCTCCCGGAAAAATATAAAAGCCCGCCACAAGCGGGCTATTTTTTTAATTTTTCAGGACGCAGATTTTCGCAGATAAACACAGAAAAGGATTTTTCAAAATTCTAATCCAGAAAATCTGCGTTTACCCCGTTAGATAGTAAACATCTAACAGGGTGAATCTGCGCCCCAAAATACATCAATTTTTTCTGGCGCCCTGAACTTCGTGGAGTTCAGGGCAGCCACGAACCTTACATAGTTCGTGGCGGAGAGAGCGGGATTCGAACCCGCGGTACACCTTTCGGCGTACACTCGCTTAGCAGGCGAGCACCTTAGGCCAACTCGGTCATCTCTCCGCTTAGAATTGTTATTGGGACACAGATGAACACAGAAAAAACAGATGAAGAATATTTTATGAAATTTAATAAATTCTTTAAAATCTGTGGCCATCTGTGTTTATCTGTGTCCTATTAGATTGTCTTTTGGCGGAGGGAGTAGGATTCGAACCCACGTCCCCTTGCGGGGAAACGGTTTTCAAGACCGCCGCCATTGACCACTCGGCCATCCCTCCGGAAACATCATTATTTTACCACAGAGCCTTAAATAAAATAGTGAATTGCATTAAAGATACTCTGGGCCCTCCGTGTTCTCTGTGGCGAAAAGAATTTTTTTCATCTCCGTTTCTCAATCTTCTCCACACCTCCCATGTAAGGTTTGAGAGCTTCCGGGATGGTTACGCTTCCGTCCTCGTTCTGGAAATTTTCCAAGATGGCCACCAGCGTCCGGCCGATGGCCAGACCTGACCCGTTTAGAGTATGGACGAACTCCGTCCCTTTTTTCCCTTTTGGCCGGTAGCGGATGTTTGCCCGGCGGGCCTGGAAATCTTCAAAGTTGCTGCACGAGGATATCTCTTTGTAATCCCCCTGCCCCGGGAGCCAAGCCTCCAGATCATAAGTTTTCGCAGCCGAAAAACCCAGGTCTCCAGTGCACAGAATGACCAGCCGGTAAGGGATTCCCAGGCGCTGTAACACTTCCTCGGCATCGCGGGTTAATTTTTCCAGCTCATCGTATGATGTCTCCGGGGTGGTGAATTTCACCAGTTCTACCTTGTTGAACTGATGCTGCCGGATCAAGCCCCGCGTATCCTTCCCGTAAGAACCCGCTTCTTTGCGGAAGCACGGGGTATAAGCTGCGTAGCTGAGGGGAAGGTCCTCTTCCTGCAGGATCTCATCCTGGTGTATGTTGGTAACGGGTACTTCGGCCGTGGGAATCAAAAAATAATCCAGGTCGCTGAGCCTGAACAAATCCTCCTCGAACTTAGGTAGCTGCCCTGTTCCGGTCATCGCCTTACGGTTCACCATGAAAGGCGGTAGAACCTCCCGGTATCCATGATGATTGGTATGCAAATCGAGCATGAAATTCATCAGGGCCCGTTCCATCCTGGCGCCCGAGTCTTTATACAGGGTAAACCGGGCTCCGGTGATCTTCGCTCCGCGTTCAAAATCCAGAATATCCAGGGCCTCTCCAATTTCCCAATGAGGCTTAGGGGTGAAAGAGAACTCCGGGATTTTTCCCCACCTGCGCACCTCGAGGTTATTGGTCTCCCCCCGGCCAATGACCACACTCTCGTGGGGGATGTTGGGGATCAGCATCATCAGCTCGCGCAGGGCTTCTTCTTTTTCGCCCAGCCTGGTTTCCAGCTCTTTGATCCTGGCAGATGCTTCCTTCATCTGCGCGATCTCTTCCGTAGCATCCTGCTTTTTCTTTTTCTTCTCGGCGATCAGGTCGGAGACCTGATTTCGCCGGGCCCGCAGCGATTCCGACTCCTGCAAGATCTCCCGTCGTTCCGAGTCCAATCGGACGAAGAGCCCCCAATTGATAGTCTGGCTCCTCCGACTAATCTTCTCTTTCACTTCGTCTAAATGTTCGCGAACGAACTTGATGTCCAGCACAGGGCGTTCCTCTTCGCTTTTCGGCTGATATTATGTAAGTTATCATTTACTCGGAGGAGAGTCAACCGGTGTTTGCAATGCAGAATAGCTAAGAGAAACTCTCTGCTTCAGGAAATTTGGGCTGGGGATTTTGTGGTTTGTCTTTGAGGTTGGAGATTCAGCGGGCAGCAGAAGATTTTTTTCTTTTCAAAAGATAATATCCCAGACCTACCACGCCTCCCAACACCGCTCCCATCTTGAGCAGGAAATCGAGGCGCGTAAAAAGATCGGCTAACCATCCGATGTTGGCCCCGAAGTAATAGCCCAGGAAGAGGAGTATGGGAACAGCGATTAAAGCTGCCAGAAAATCGAGGAATAATACCTTACTTGGCTTCATCCCGATGGTCCCCGCTGCCAAGAAAGCAGCAACCCGGAACCCGGATACGAAGCGGGCGACAAAGATGGTCTTACTCCCGTGGTCGCGGAAAAATCGCCTCACTCTTTCTAAACGTTTTTCCGAGAAGATCTTGCGCAAATGCCGATGAGCGATGATCCCATGGCCCCACTTGCGGCCAATGGAGTACAGAGCCATATCGCCAGTCAAAACCCCTACAAATACGGTGGCCAGGGTAGGATAAAACCGGGTGAGACCGAGATTGACCAGGAATCCTCCGGTCAGCAGGGTGATCTCTTCTGGAATCGGTAGGCCCAATCCGGAGAAGAAGAGGATCAGGAAGAGTCCGGCGTAAATGAATTGCTCGGAGTAGTTAATCAGGAAGACGACTATTTCAGACAAAGTTGTTCGCGCTCCTGCTGCATGAGGCCTCAAGAAATTGGAGTCTTGCTGCCTTCCGGGGCTTGGGGAGAAGGTTCAGGGCTTTCCTCCTTGGGGAGGAGGGATTCAATCTCATTTTTTAAAGCCTTCAACCGCTCTCCCAGGTCACGCGCTTTGCTCCGAAGCTTCCATCGCTCTCTCCAGCCCACTAAGAAACCTATAAGCCCACCGGCGACAAGGGAAACCAGGATTAGAAGGAAAAGGGGAAAAGGGATCGTATTCCAGCCGAAGAAATAACGGAGGGTTATTTCTTGGCGATTCAAGGCACAGAAGGTTGCCCCAACAATGACAAGAAAAATGGCGAGAATGATCTTGGTCACAGGCAAGACTCCCCCAAAAGTTCAGATCCTCCTGTCCAATGCATCAAAAGATAGCAAGAGTTTTGGGGGAATGTCAATCTTTTTTATAATCTGGCTTCATTTCTTCAAGCGTATCAGGACCGTATGGGAACGGTCGACGGGAAGTTTTTGCGGGGAATTTTTCTCTTGACAAAAAAGGGCTTTAAGCTAAATTAGATTCGCTTTTCTTTCTGAGCCAAAGATCATTCCCTTTGAAAAAACTTCCCTCATCCCCGGAGGGCGGAGGTACTATGCCCGGGCGAGAATGGAGATTGTTAGAGCTGAAAATGTCCAGCTATGCCCGAGCCGCTCTCTACCTGCCCACAGTCTTAACCTTAAAAGAAAGAGGCAAAATTCAAAACACCTTGGCCTGGATCAGTTTCGAGAAGCCTTCGGCCTGTCTTTTTTACTACAATGATCCTGTCAGGGAGGTTGACCTGAAATTTTGCCGGGAGCAGGGGATTGAAGTGGGACGGCGGGACACAGGCGGAGCCCCTTATTGGATGGATTCAGGGACTATACTCTTTGTTCTCTGCTTCGATAAGCGTGATGTTCCCGGGTTTCCAGACAAAATTCCCGAGGCCTACCGATTTTTAATCGAGACCTCTGCGCAGGCCATCTGGCGTCGATTCCATATCCCAGCTGTCTTTCGTGCTTTAAACGATTTAGAGGTTCAGGGAAAGAAGATCGCCGGACACACCTTGACTTTTTCGGGAAATGCCTGTCGCTGGGGGGGAGGACCTCAGGTCTTAAAGCCCAAAATGGAATTGATGAGTAGAGCTTTGCAGCCCTTGCCCGAGAAGTTTGCGGATAAGGAGGCCAAAACCGTGGAGGCACGAGTAACCAGCTTTGAGGAACTCCTGGGGTGGCCCCCTTCATTTGAAGAAGTAAAGGAGGCATATATTTCTGGGCTGGAGGAGGAATTGAGGGTCGTTTTTCGCCCAGGTGAGCTAACTGCTGAAGAAAAAGCCATGATGGCTGAAAGAGAGAAGGGGTTTTTTTCCGAAGCCTGGATTATGGCCATGAGCGAAGAGAGAAAATTTGGCCCCATCCCTCCAGGAGTTCAGAGAGGGGAGCAGGTGGTCAAAGTTCCCCAGGGACCTTTGATTCGAGCTGTGGTGCTGATGGGGGGGAAAAAGATTTCTAACATTTCTCTCACGGGGTCCATTCATTGCGTGCCTGTTGAAATTGTGGAGCAGATGGAGGCAGCCCTCAAAGGGGCTGATGGGACTGAGGAGAGAATAGGCCAGGTGGTGCATTCCTTCTTTCAGAAGCCCCAGGTGCAGATTGCCGGTGCCAAACCAGAGGATTTCATCCATACCATCATGGGAGCTATAAAAAAGGTGGAAGGGAAATTATGAAAGCTATGCGGTTAGATATTATTTCAAAATGAGAAGGGAGGAAGAAATGAAAGAGAAACAATGGATGGTGAGTCTCGCATGGTTGATTATTTTTTCTCTCCTCGTTCTTTTTTCCCCGGAAGCAGCTCAGGCTCAGGCGAAGCCCATTATCCTTAAATATTCTGATCCTTCCAAGGCTGGAACAGCGCGCACCGATGCAGCCAAAGATACGATGCTGGAGATAGAAAAAAGAACCGGGGGAAGAGTGAAGCATGAGTTTTACTGGGCGGAATCTCTGGTCAAAGCCAAGGATGCTTTAGATGCCATAAAAGCGGGAACATGCGAGGTGGGCGGCGCGCCCAATGTGGTTTACCATCCTGCGCGCTTCCCGATATGGCAGTTCTCCCAGCTCATGTTTGTCGGGGGTCCCGACATCTGGGGAGTGATCCACGCATGGAATGAGATGGCGCTTACCAACCCGAAGCTCAAAGAGGAACTCGACAAACAGGGGTTAAAATTTCTCTCCTCCTTCGGCTACCCTTCCACAATCATCTGTAAAAAGCCCTTGGCCGAGCCAGGAGATTTCAAAGGACTGAGGATTCGGGCTGTAGGACCTACGGCCAAGTGGGTGAGCGCCGTTGGTGCTACTGCCGTTCCCCTCACCTTTTACGAAGTTACCGAAGCCTTGGCCAGGGGAGTTGTGGATGGGACTGTGGGATATCTCTACGTCCACTTTGCCTATAAATTTCATGATTATTGCAAGCTCCTGACCTACACCCCCATTGCCAACACGCTGATCTTTGATACCTGGATCAATGTGGATGCCTGGAAAAAATTGCCTCCCGATATTCAGAAAATCTATGAGGAGACCTGGCGAGAATTTTATCCCCAGGCGGTGATCAAACATTGCGATGAGGAAATTTCCGCGCTTCTTAAGACCTTTAAAGACGCGGGGGGAAAGCTCATCGAACTCACTCCGGATCAATATGGCAAGTGGAAGAAAGCGGCAGCCTTCCTGGGGGATGAATATACCAAGAAAATGAGCTCCATGGGTGTTGACGGCATGAAGATGATCGAAGAATATGAAAAGCTCTACAAAAAGTACGAAAGGAAAAAATAACGGCCCGGGAGGGAGAGATTGCCCAATGTAGAAAGGTATCTGAGCAAGGTAGCCGGGGGGATTATTTTAACTGCCATGATGCTTCTGGTTACAGGGGATGTCTTGGGTCGCTACCTGTTCAACAGCCCCGTCCATGGTACTACAGAAGTCATCGAGTTTATGATGGTGGCGCTACTGTATTTTACCCTGGCTCATACTCAGGCTGCGAAGGCCCACATCCGAGTGGAAATGTTCGTTTCTCGCCTGTCTCCCAAAGCCCAGCTCATCTGCGATGAGATGGCCTATATTATGGGGTTCGTTCTCTTTGCCCTGATCACCTGGCAAGCGACTCTGTCAGCCATCAAAGCCTGGCAGCTTTGGGAGACCACTTTCGGGGTTATCCTCTTTCCCCTTTTCCCCGCCAAAGTTCTGATTCCGATTGGCAGCTTCCTCTTCTGTCTGCGCCTGCTATTGGACTCTGTGGAGGGCTGGAAAACTCTGCGGAGACAGGCTTCTCCATGATAAACCTCGACCCGGCACTGATAGGAGTCCTCGGTTTTTTCATTTTTATCGCCCTAATTACCGCCGGCTTGCCTATCGGAATCGGCATGGCCCTGGTGGGTTTTTGCGGGATCTGGGCGTTAAAAGGGAGCACTGTGGCATTGAACGCCTTGTTTCAGTTGCCCTACAGTGCTATTTCGAGTTGGCTTCTATCAGTTATCCCAATGTTTATTCTAATGGGTTATATCGCCTTCTATGGCGGTTTTACCCGGGATGCCTATGACACAGCCTACAAATGGGTGGGCCGATTTCCGGGAGGGTTGGCGGTTGCAACGCTCATTGGGGCAGCTCTCTTTGGAGCCTGCAGTGGCTCCAGCGTCGCCGCAACAGCCGCTTTGGGGAAGGTAGCCCTCCCAGAGATGGAGCGGCGAAATTATGATCGCCGGCTAGCCGCGGGGACAGTGGCTATGGGAGGGACCTTAGATGCCCTCATCCCCCCAAGTATTTTGTTGGTCCTATATGGCGTTATCACTGAAGAGAGTATAGCCAAACTCCTCATCGCAGGAATATTGCCTGGGATTCTTTCTATGGCGTGCTTCATCCTCCTGGTCATCGTTCGAGTCATATTGCGCCCCGAGCTGGCTCCGCGGGGGGAAAGATTTTCGTGGAAGGAAAGGTTATTAAGTCTGAAGGGAGGAATTGGCATCGGGATTATTTTTGTGGCAATTATCGGAGGCCTTTACACGGGCATCTTTACTCCCACCGAGGCAGGGGCGGTGGGAGCCTTCTCCTGCTTGATTCTCTCCATCGGTATGAAGAGGATGGACTGGATGAACTTCCAGAAAGTCGCTTACGAGTCTCTGAAAGTCTTTTCTTCCATCTTCTTGATCATCCTGGGGGCTTACATCTTTGTCCGCTTCCTGGCTCTCACCCGGCTTCCCGTTGCCTTTTCCGAGTTTGTTGTCGCCCTGCCGGTTCACCGTATGTGGGTCTATCTCGGGATCATCGGAGTCTACCTCATTCTGGGCTGTTTCATGGATGCCTTGGGTCTTTTGTTCCTTACGGTTCCGTTTATATTCCCTTCTGTCATGGCCCTCGGCTTCGACCCGATCTGGTTCGGGATCATCGTGGTGAAGATGCTGGAAATTGGACTCATCACTCCCCCGGTAGGCATTCAGGCTTATGTTCTGAAAGGGGTGGCCCCTCCCACCATTACCTTAGAAGACATCTTTAGAGGCTTCGTACCCTTCTTTTTGGTGGATCTCTTTGTGGTCATTGGTTTGCTTACTCTCTTTCCCCAGATTGTGACCTTTCTACCCTCGATGATGAGATAGATAAGGAATCATAAGGAGAGCTGAAAGCAAAAACTATAGACTTTAAAACTCAGATTTACTGACAGCTGTTTTCTAGCCATAATTCTCTTTACTTTCAATGTGCCTGAATGAAAGGACGGGCTGAAAATGCTGGCTGACACCATTTGTCTTCGATGCCATCAAAAGTGCCACCTTACCACAGAGGTTATTGATGGGAAAATTGCAGCCGTTGTAGACACCACGCCGGTAAACCGAACGCCGCCCTGCGCTGAAGTTTGCCCCATCGAGATGGATGTCCCAGGTTACGTCATTGCAGCTTCCCAGGGTAAGTTCGATAAGGCCATGGAGATTATACGGGACACAAACCCCCTCCCCATGGTTTGTGGCCGGATCTGTCACCATCCCTGCGAAAAGGAGTGCATTCGAGGCGTCGTAGATGAACCGATTGCCATTCGGTGGATTAAGCGACTGGTGGCCGATCACACCCTGAGATCAGGGGAAAAGCCAACTCCTGCGCAGCGCACCCGGAAGGAGTCTGTGGCCATTATCGGTTCCGGTCCTGCTGGCCTTACGGCAGCCCATGACTTAGTAAAGGTGGGGTTTGGGGTAACGGTTTATGAGGCGGCCTCAGAAGCAGGCGGCATGTTGACCAGGGTGATTCAAGAATTCAAACTTCCGAAAGCCAGTGTCCAAGCAGATGTCGAATACATAAAAGGCCTAGGGGTGGAAATTGAGACCCATACTCCCATTGGCCAGGCGCTTACTCTTGACAGCCTCAGGCAAAAACATAACGTCGTCCTGATTGCCATAGGGAGCTGGACGCCCAGGACCTTGAAGATTCCCGGTTCGGATCTCGAAGGTATCCATTATGCCCTTTCTCTATTGGAAGATTTGAAAAAGGGCAAACGGATTCCCCTTCAAGGCCGCGTCTTGGTCATTGGAGGTGGAAATACCGCCATGGATGCGGCCCGCGCCGCTGTACGTCTGGGCATAAAGGAGGTCCATGTAGTCTGCTTGGAAGCTCTTGAGGCCATGCCAGCCCATCCCTGGGAGATTGAAAGCGCGATCCGGGAGGGAGCTAAGATCCATCCGGCTTTGGCCCCACAAAAATTCAGAAACAACGGCACTCGGCAGGTCGCGGGTGTTGACTTTAGGCGGGTGGCCTCCCTTCGGATAGATAAGGACGGAATGATCAGCTGGACTCTGCAAGAAGGCGGGGGGAGCGAATTTTCGCTGGATGCCGAAGCCGTGATCATTGCTGTCGGGCAAATCCCCTCCCTCTCATCTCTGGGAGTAGATGGCCGACTGAGAGTGATCCCCCGCGGGACCCTGGCCGTGGATCCTGAAACCCTGGCCTGTGATATCCCGGGGCTTTTTGCTGCGGGGGATGTTGTCGTGGGAGCTGGCACCGTTGTGGAGAGTATGGCTGCGGGACGGAAGGCTGCTGCGTCCATCATCAAGTACCTGGCTGGTTCTGACGCTAAGAAAAAGGAGTCATCTCTAACCGACACACTTCAACGCGCGCGGGAAACGGTCAATGTTGACTTTCCAGCACAACGGAAACGCCAGATCATGCCCACCCTCCCGTTGAAGCATGCGGTCTCTTCTTTTCAAGAGGTCGAGTTGGGTTATGACGGGCAGGCTGGAATGGAGGAGGCCAAACGTTGCCTCAATTGCGCCACTGTATGTATCAAAGGAGCGACGATTCCGGATGTCATGTACCATCCTGACCGCTTGAAGTACCCGCTTAAAAGAACGGGAGAAAGGGGAGAGGGAAAATGGCAACGGGTTCCCTGGGACGAAGCGTTCAACACGATTGCCAGTAAATTGAAGGAGATTAAGGAGAAATATGGGCCAGAAGCCATCCATGTCTCTTGTGGTTCTGGCCAGAAACATATCGGCATCCAAGCGACCAAGATGGCGGAGAGGCTTTGGCCCACGCCCAACACCCACTTAGGGCGTTACACCTGTATCCATCCCGACGTGATGGCCAACAGTGTCACCTTTGGAGATACGATTACCTATGAATTCGGCCCAGATTACGGTGATGCCAAGTGCATCGTATTCTGGGGTTCAGAGCCGGATGTGGCCACTCCCGCCCAAGCCAGGGTAGTTCATCGAGCCCTCCGTCAGGGGTCCAAGCTGATCGTGATCGACCCCCGCCCCATTCCTATGGCAAAGCGGGCCGATTTGTGGTTGAGGCTCCGGCCAGGAACCGATATGGCTCTGGCTTTGGGGATGCAGCACGTCATCATCAACGAGGGGCTTTACGACAAAGAATTCTTGGAGCGATATTGCTATGGGTTTGATAAGCTGAAGGCTCATATCCAGAAATACACCCCGCAGTGGTCTGCGGAAGTCACGGGACTGTCCATAGAAGATATCCTGAAAGCAGCCCGAATGTATGCCACCGAGAGGCCGGGATGCATTTATATTCGTTTGGGTTCGGGGGCCCAACAGGTTACCTCCACCCAAACCTGCAGAGCCATCTCAATTTTAATCGGGATCACCGCCAACGTGGATGCCCGGGGAGGAAACCTCTTATACTACAGGACGTTCCGGGAAGCGCTGATGTGGCATCCCTATCTCATGTTCTGGGGGGTCAAACCACCTGCCGCCGTCAATGAAAAGCGGCTTGGAGCCAAGGAATATCCCTTGATGCACAAGCGTGGCCTCTGCCATATTCCGAGCACCATCCGGGCTATGGAGGAAGGCAAGGTGAGGGCCATGTGGTGCATCGCCGACAACCTGATCGTGGCGGAGATGGATAACAAGAGAATCTGGGAGATCCTGAAGAACAAGCTGGATTTCATCTTCGTATCCGATTTGTTCATGACCCCTACGGCCGAGCTTGCAGACATCGTACTTCCGGCCGCTTTCTACCCAGAATGCGACCAGCTCGTCGAGGCTTTCGGACATCCATCCAGCACGGTCACGGCAACGGAAAAGGTCGTTGAACCGCTGGGTGAGTGCCGGGACGACAGGGAGGTAGCCATCGAGATTGCCAAACGGATGGGAATGGATGTCTCTCCCTGGAATACTCTAAAAGACTACTTGAACTGGATGCTGAAATATCAGGGCATTACCTACGATGAGCTCCTTAAGAAGCCCAACGCCACGCTGACTTTTGCGAGAGGGTATGAGAGATATAGATACAGCACGCCTCCTTTCACTACGCCAACGGGCAAAGTGGAGTTATATTCCACAATTTTTGAAGCCATGGGCGTGGACCCCATACCTGTATTCCAAGAGCCGCCAGAGAGCCCCGTGAGAACCCCGGAGCTTTTCAAGAAATTTCCTTTCATTTACACACACTATCGGATCCACGGCTATATGCACAGTGAGGGCAGGCAGATCAGGCGCCAGCGCCAGTTAACACCCGAACCTTATCTCCAAATCAACTCGCAAAGGGCTGCTGCCCTGGGTATTGAGGAAGGCGACTGGGTCTATTTGGAGACGCCCAAGTCGGAAGGGAAGGCGTGCCTGAAATACCAGGCCCAGTTGGTTCCGGAAATGCATCCTGACGTGGTCGCCGGTCCGCATGCTTGGTGGTTCCCCGAGAAACCCAAGCCTGAGTACGGCTGCTTCGAGTCCAATATAAATGCCCTCGTGACCCTCGATCCTCCATATGATCCCGTGGTGGGGGTTCCTCAAGTTCGAGCGATCCTTTGCAGGGTATGGAAGGCCGATTCCGAATAGGGAGGGAAAACATGGCCAACGAGACGATGAAAAAGTCCATAGAAGACCTCCTCGGCATGCCTGCCGAAGGGCTAAAAGATAAATTGCCCTGGGTTCTGGAGGATGTCGCAAGGTATGGTATCGGGAGACTGCTGCAAGAATATCCGGATTTTCTGGCTAAGCTCCTAAACAAACTGAAACAAATGGATGCGGCCAAGTTTTTCAATGAGGTGCCGGATGTTTCGGAGGAATTGACGGATCTCTTATGGGAAGGCGTGAGTTCCCGGGCCGGCCAGTCAAAAGATATGAAGTCATTATTGGAAAGGGCCGAAAGAGATCTGCACGTCAATATCGAAGCTTCCGACAGTCCCCTTAAAAGTCATTTCATCGTAAGACAGGGGAAAATCAACGGCCGGTCAGGGTTATTGCACTTCAAGGATGAGGATTTTCGTTTCATGGGGCCAACGGAAGTATTGATCGAATTGTTGACCGGGGAACTCGTTTTGGGCTTTAGTAACCTTAGGCTCCAGACAGCCGGACACTCAGGTTGGGTCAGCCGGGTCTCGCCAATCATCCGAGAGGTCAGTAAACTCCTGAAAGGAGCCTAAAACATCTGTCCTGCTCTTTGAAAGCTGATAATTTCTCCGTGGCCTCTATGATTAGATTTTAGCAGTATCAAATCAAGAAAGGAGGAGAGAGATGAAAAAGATGGTATTGGTCTCGGTAGTTCTGATGATTTGCGGACTCTTGTTGCCTATTGGATATGCCGGAGCCCAAGAAAAAAAGCCGATCAAGATTGGCGTACCCGTAACTCTTAGCGGGATGGCCGCCCAGGTAGGAGTGGACAACCGAAACGGGATCGTGCTGGCTGCCCAGCACAAAAAAACGATTTTGGGGCGTCCCATCGAACTGCTCATCGAGGATGAAGAGGGAAAACCTGAGGTGGGGGTCCGTAAGGCGGAGAAGTTAGTTTTTAAAGATGGCTGCGTCGCTTTGCTGGGGGTGGTCTTCAGTGGGGTGGGGCTGGCCATCGCTGGAGAGGCGGAAAAGCTGAAAGTACCGTTCTTGACAACCAATGTCATGACCCCCAAATTTTATGGAATTCACAGGTTGGTTTTTAGGTGTGGCCAGCTTGCTGATGACCAGACCGCGCTGGGTAATGTTATGGGCATTTTGGCTGATCCGGATTTGAAGAAAAGAACCTACTATGTTTTAGCGGATGATTATGCCTGGGGCCACAGCTGTGCGGAAGCCTTCATCGATTTAGCCCAAAAAAAGGGGGTAAAAATCTACAACCCCAAATATGACAATGCTCCTATGACCGTTACGGACTGGTCTCCCTTCGTTAGCAAAGTTGCTGCCTCCGGGGCCGAAGGAGTGTATTCGTGTATGCGATCCGCAGTCGTTCCGCGCTTCGTAAAACAGGCGTATGAATTTGGTCTCATGAAAAAGGTCAAGGTTGTTGCCGGGGGTTCTCCCAGTGAAGCGGAACTGGAAGCTGGTGGTGAAGCTTCCACCGGCATAGTAACCGCTTGTGGCTGGTCATGGGATATTGATACACCTGCCTCGAGGCGATTCGCCAAGGCCTACTGGGAAGAATTTAAAGCCATCCCCCCATCTCAAGGGTGCCAGGCCTACGTGGGGGCAATGGTTTTATTTAACGCCATTGAAAAGGCTGGAAGCACCGACCCGGATAAAATAGCCCAGGCTTTAAGGGGTGCCACCTTCGATGGGCCATATGGTCTGGTCCGGATATCGCCCAAGGACAACTGCATGCGAACGACGGGCGTACTTACGGAGACCCGGCTAGCACCGCCAAATCCCTATGGTGCCAAAATTATGAAAAGAGTTTTAGTTCATCTCAAGCCTGAGCAGCTCGGTCCTCCAGAATAGAAAACTGAAAGTCTAAAGGCCCCGGGAAGGAAGGAATAGTTTAACGGATTGGGGAGTAGCGTATGGGCGACTTGATAAGTCGCCCATATGACTGAGGGAAGAATATGCCGAGCGATGTAACTTTTTGGGTGCAGACCATATTCAATTGTCTCGGGCTGGGCGGCTTATTGCTGATCATCGCCATCGGACTCAATATCATCTACGGAATCAACCGGGTGATCAACTTGGCCCACGGCTCACTTTATGCGTTGGGAGCTTATTTCGGATACACCCTTGTCTCGAAAGGTCTTAACTTTTTCCTGGCCCTGGTCATCGCTCCAATCATCGTTGTGGGTGTGGGTTTAATAATTGAACGAACCGTAATCGCCCCCATCCGGGCGAGACCCATGCTTTACAGTCTGATTTTAACCTATGGTCTAATGGTTTTTTTGGATGGATTATTGAAATATATTTGGGGGGTTCAACCCCACTTTATTGTCACTCCTACCTTCTTGAATCAAACGATTCATATTGCCGGAATTCCCTATCCCTTCTACCGATTCTTCATCCTTTTTGTCACGGCGGCCGTCATGGTTTCCTTGATGTTTTTGTTGGGGAAGACAAAATTGGGAATCACCATGCGGGCAGCCAGTAATATTCCAGAGATGGTTTCTATCCTGGGAATCAACATGAACTTCGTGCACGTGAGCGTATTTGCGCTGGGTTGTGCCTTGGCAGGAATTGGGGGGGTCATTGCGGGACCTCTACTCACGGTGCACCCGATGATGGGCCATGAGATGTTGATTAGTTGTTTCGTCGTTCTGGTCATTGGAGGTCTGGGTAGTTTGAGGGGCTCGGTCATTGCCGCGCTGCTCGCAGGAGTGGTTCAGACCTTAGGCTACATTTTTATTACTGATTATGCGATGGTCGTCGTCTACGTGATGATGGCCATTGTCCTTAGTTTTATGCCGCGGGGCCTTCTGGGGGAAGGAAAGTTTGAGTAGAATGGTCGAGGCGTTTAAAAAACACCCTTTTCGGGTTCTGACTCTAGCCCTGCTTCTGGCGGTCTTGATTGCCCTGCCCTTCTTTGTGACCAATCGTTTCTATTTAAGGTTGGCAACTGAGATCCTGATCTATGGATTACTGGCCATGAGCCTGGATGTCCTTCTCGGGTATACCGGACTTCTTTCCTTTATGCATGCTGCTTACATGGGGATTGCAGCTTACACGGTGGGCCTCTTCCTGAAATATGTTGCACCTTCTTCTTCTATCTGGATACTGCTTATCTTGGGGACTGGGGTGACAGCCATGGTGGCGCTGCCCATCGGGTGGCTGCAGGTTCGAACGGGGGGATTTGCCTTCGCCTTGCTGACCATTGCTTTTGGGATGATGTATTACACCGTAGTCTGGAAAGCACGCAATATTACCGGTGGCGACGATGGTTTGATTGGCTTACCGAGTCCTGAGATCACCCTGGGCAACTGGGTGATTGGAAGTACAAAAGACCCGACTACAATTTATCTTTTCACCCTCACGGTGGTGCTCATCTGTTTTCTCCTCACCTGGCGAATCATGCAATCCCCTTTTGGGGCCGTCCTCGAATCCATCCGCGAGAATGAGGAAAGAGCATCCTTTGTGGGAATTCACGTGCACAGGTACAAGCTTTTGGGGTGGATGTTGGCCTGCACCCTGGCGGGGATCGCAGGGGTTTTGTTCACCTTGCTGAAATGTTCGGTCTCTCCCACAATGATGGACCCGATGGCGGGCGGAGCTGTCTTGATGATGACCCTACTGGGCGGACTGGGTACTCTTTGGGGGCCATTTGTCGGGGCGGGAATTTTCATATTTGTTCAAGATTACATCAGCACGATGACTGAACATTGGATGATCTTTTTGGGGTTGGTCTTAATTTTCCTCGTTCTCTTCATCCCTAAAGGCATCGCTGGTCTTAAAGAATCAATATTTCAGCAACCAAGGAAGTGAGGTCATCTTGGAGATTTTAACCATCAAGGATCTCTGCCGACATTTTGGCGGCGTAACGGCAGTCAATAAGGTTAACTTAGTATTCCCCGATAATGAACTCCGGTCGATCATCGGCCCCAATGGGGCAGGGAAAACTACCCTTTTCAACGTGATCACAGGGCGACTGCCACCCAGCTCCGGCCAGGTATTCTACCGCGGCCAAGAAATTACGGATAAACCCCCTCATGAAGTTGTCCGGCTTGGAATCTGTCGTATCTTTCAGAGGAGCAGCATTTTCCCCAATCTCTCCGTGTTCGAGAACGTGCGGATTGCGCAGCAAGCCCAAAGAGGAGGCTCTCACAGAGTCTTCGCGAGCAGACAGCAGTTGAAGGCGGTGAACGAGGAAACTCAGCTTATCCTCGAAAAAATAGGACTATCGGAGCTTGCGCCCATGTCAGCTAAGAACCTTGCCCATGGTGACCAGAGGTTGCTGGAGATTGGCATCGCTCTCGCTGGGAAACCAAAACTCTTGCTGCTGGATGAGCCTACCTCCGGAATGTCGCCAGGGGAGACCGAACGCACCACGCAACTCATTAAACAACTGGCCAAGGAAGTGGCCATTATTCTTGTGGAACATGATATGGAAGTGGTGATGTCCATTTCTGATAAGATTTCGGTTATGCATCAAGGGTCTATCATCGCAGAGGGAAAGCCCGAAGAGATTCAGCAAAATGAACTCGTCAGAGAGGCATACCTTGGTAAAGAAGAATGAAGGCATAATCGAGCTGCGAGACATCCATACCTACTATGGTGACAGTTATATCATCCAGGGGCTCTCTCTGCACGTGGGCAAGGGCGAAGTGGTCTCTATTCTGGGGAGAAATGGAGTGGGGAAAACCACCACCCTCCGCTCTATCATGGGTTTGACGCCGCCCCGTTCAGGGCATATATGGATTGATAAGGAAGAAACTACCCATTGGTCTCCCAACAAAATCGCCAATAAGGGAATTGCCTACGTTCCTGCAGAGAGACACATTTTCCCCGGTCTTAATGTGGAAGAAAATCTCAAGCTGGCCCAGCGCCCCGCACTGGAAGGGAAGGGCTGGGATTTTGAGCGGGTTTATGAATACTTTCCCGTTCTCAAATGGAGGAGAAGACAGGATGGAGCTACCCTAAGCGGCGGCGAGCAGCAAATGTTAGCCATCGGTCGGGGCCTTATGGGGAACCCGCGCATCATGCTCCTGGACGAACCCTCTCAGGGGCTCTCTCCCATTTTGGTAAACACAGTGACCCAAATTGTAAAAAATCTAATAGCGGGCCATGGTCTCACACTCCTTCTGGTAGAACAAAACTTTCGCGTGACTCTTAAACTTGCCAGTCGTCACTATCTGATGGGGATTAAAGGCAAGATTGAACATATTGCCACCACCCAGGAGCTACTCGCAAACGAAGAGATTATCAAAAAACACCTGGCGGTATGAATAAAGGGGTTCAAGGGATCAAGGGCTCTAAAGGGTAAGGATAGGGCCAAAATAAAGAGATCTATGGAGCCATCGAACCCTATTCCATTTTGCAGAAAAACAAAAATTGGATGCAAGGGGGGCGGAAATGGAATTCAGAGACCTTATCAAAGCCATGATGGCCTGCGAGCAAGATGATGTCCTAAGAATTATGGGCGAGAATTTAAAGAAAGGAGCGCGGGTAGAAGATATTCTGGATGCTTTAACCGAGGGATTGAGGGGATTGGGTGATAAGTTTTCCCGGGGGGAAGCCTTTATCCCTGAACTGGTTTTTGGGGGGGAGATCTTTAAAGAGGCGATGAAAATTCTGGAACCTAAAATGACAGGCGGAGTGGATAGCCATAAGAGGGCCAAGGGGAAAATCATCATGGCCACGGTGAAGGGCGACTTGCACGACATCGGCAAAAACCTGGTGGCATCTTTTCTAACGGTAGGAGGTTATGAGGTGATTGATTTGGGTACCGATGTGCCCAATGAAAAACTGATCGAAATGATCAGAGAAGAAAAACCGGATGTCGTCGGCCTTTCCGCATTATTGACGACCACCATGCTTGGGCAACGGGAGTTCACGGCCATGTTGAAGGGAAGTGGGTGGCGCGACAAAGTAAAGGTCATCGTTGGAGGAGCACCTCTATCCCAAGCCTGGGCCGATGAAATCGGGGCAGATGCCTATGGGGCGGATGCGGTGGATGGTAAAAACAAGATCGACGCCATGCTGAAAAACCGTTAGGAGGGGATAATGGTTATCCGACCAAAACTCCAATTGCTGGAAGAAGCTCAACTGAAATTGACCATCCAAGATGCCTATCATATTTTGGATGATGTGGGAGTCCGCTTTAAGGGCAATCAAGAATGCCTGGATCGGTTCGAAGGGGCGGGAGCGAGAGTGAATCGGGAAGCGGGAATTGTTAAATTGACTGGCGACATCATCGACAAGGCGCTGAAAACAGTCCCTTCCATCATTCCTTTTTATGATAAAGACCATAAGCATCACCTCTTTGATTTAGGAGGAGAGCACTGCCATGTTACGGGTGATGGGGTAGCGATTTATATTCAAGATTACGAAAGACCTGGCCATCGCCGCCAGCCGGTAACGGAAGACCAGATTATCCATTCCCGCTTGCTTCAAGAATGCCAGTATATAAGATTTACCGCCCCGTTTATGCTTTACGATGTCCCCCGGGAAATAGCCGATAACTATCGTTTCCTCCTCGATTACCTTTATTGTTCCCTTCCCACCTACTGCTCGGCCTGGAGCAAGGAGGGATTTGATACGATGGATGAGATGATCAAGATTATGGGCGAAGGGGAATCGGACCTGGGGAAAAAACCTGCCCATGTGCATCCGAACGACCCCTCTTCTCCCCTCTCCTGGAGCCCGGTGGTCATTCAGAATTTCATGGACTGCCTGCGCACCAGCCTTCCGGCAGTGGTCCTCCCAATTCCGCTGGCGGGAGCCACGTCTCCAGTCACCATCGTGGGGACCGTGGTACAGAACACTGCGGAGAACTTAAGTGGGGTGGTTTTGAGTCAACTCGTCAAAAAGGGCGGCTATCTGATCTGGGGGAGCGGGGCAAGCGCCTTTGATATGCGCAGCGGAACCGCCCCGCAATCGGCCATCGAATCGATCATGATGATGTGCCTGATTGCCCAGGTTGGCAATTACCTGGGCATTCCATCCCTCGGCAATCTCGGGCGAACCGACAGCAAGCGGCCTGACGAGCAAGGGAGCTTCGAAACCGCCAATAGCTATCTCCTGGGTTATCTTTGCCGGGTGAATATGATTCGGGGCGCGGGCATTCTCGAATATGCCTCCACGATCAGCCATGAAAAGTTGCTCATCGACAACGAGATCGCTGGCCAAGCTCAGCGGTTGGTCAACGGAGGAGTCGAATTTACCGATGAGGCTCGCGCCGTTGACCTGATCAAAGAGATGTTTACCCAGAACAAGAGCTTTCTACGCTCCAAACACACCCTGGCAAATTTTAAGAAGGAATTTATGATGCCTGGCCCCATTATCGACCGTAGTACCCGTACGGCCTTTGAAGCAGCCGGGTATAAATCCACCCTGGACCGGGCCCACGAAGCCTGGAAAAAAATCATCGCTGAAAAACCGCCACGGCCTGTCGATGAGAAAAAGCGCATAACTTTGATCGAAATCGTCCGGGCCAGGGGGAAAAAGTACGGACTGGATCAGTTGCCCATTGAAAGAATGTAAGTAGTGAGTAGTAAGTTGTGAGTAATAAGGAATCTGTTAGCAATTGAAACGACGTGAGTTGAAATACGAATTTTCATAATTAGTGGGGAGAAGGCGTTATGCTCATTGTCGGCGAAAGGATCAACACCAGTAGAAAAGCTGTCAATGAAGCAGTGGAAAAGCGGGATACCGCTTACATTACGGCGGATGTACAGAAGCAAGTCAAAGCTGGGGCGGATTTTATCGATGTCAATGCCGGCTCCCGCATCGGGAGCGAGACGGAGGATATGAAATGGCTCGTCAAGGTCATAGAGGCGGCAGTGGAAACACCTCTATCCCTGGACAGCCCCGACCCGAAGGTTTTACTTGCCTTAGCGAGAAAAGTAAAGCAGAAACCGATGATCAACTCAACCACCGCAGAGAGCAGCCGTTTTGAGGCCATGAAGGCAGTCGTTCAGGAGCGAGAATGTGATGTTGTGGCTCTGTGCATGGATGAGCGGGGTATTCCCAAATCAGTTGACCACGTCCTGGAAAACGCTTCTTTTTTGGTAAAGAACTTGACCAATTTGGGAATCCACCTGCAAAATATTCACCTCGACCCGATGATTCAACCGATTAGCGTGAACAAGGATAATGGGGTTCTGGCCATTGAGACCATCCGCCGCATACACCAGGAGTTTCCCGGAGTCAAGACGATTTGCGGCCTTTCCAACATTTCTTTTGGACTCCCCAATAGATTTTTGCTGAATCGGTTGTTCATGGTCCTTTGTATCGGCGCAGGGTTGACTGGGGCCATCCTCGACCCCCTGGATCAGAAAATGATGACCAAGATCATCGTTGCAGAAACCTTGATGGGCAAAGATGATTTTTGCATGAAATATTTGAAAGCCAATCGCGCGGGAATCCTTGTGTCTTAGAAGAGGACCTATTTTCCATTCCTTATCACCCCGGCAAATCTATAGCGGCTTTGATTCGGGGGTCCGCAGAGTTTAATTCCCGGGTTCGGGGCAGCAAAAAGTCACCTTTTCCAGAGATCTCAAATACCTCTTTTGGCAATTGTTCTGCTGGCCATAATCTGGTAAAAAAGAAAGAAACCCATTAAGAGGGGGTTATCCATGGATGTACGGATGGTCATCTGCGGTTTGGGGAGGGTGGGGCAGGCTTTCGTGGGCCTGTTGATCAATAAAGAAAAAGACCTCCAGAAACGATACGGGTTAAACTTGAAAGCAACAGCCGCCGTGGATATCGGGGGTGCGGCTATCTCCCCCGAGGGCCTGCCTTTAGGGGACCTCCTGAGTCATCTGAAGAAAGGGGGGCAGGTGGAGAATATGGCCCGCTACGGGAAGAAAGGCTTTTCCGGGAAAGAAGCTCTTGCCTCCCAGTTGGCAGATCTACTCGTCGAGGCAACACCCACCAACATCAAAGACGGTGAGCCAGGTATGACGCACATTCGTACAGCTCTCTCTAATGGCCTTCATGTGGTCACCGCTGCCAAGGGACCGCTGGTGTTGCGGTACAGAGAATTGAAGGCCTTGGCGGAGAAGGCCAAAGTCAGGTTAATGATCAGCGCTGCCACTGCCGCGGCTTTGCCAACTCTTGATGTCGGCCTCTCTTGTTTAGCTGGAACAGAAGTCCTGGCTGCAGAAGGAATCCTCAACGGCACCACCAATTACATCCTGACACGTATGTACGAGGATGGATGTCCATACGGAGAAGCCCTGGCCGAAGCCCAGAAGATGGGCGTTGCCGAGCCAGATCCCTCCCTGGATGTGGAGGGGAGAGATACAGCGAACAAGATCCTCCTCATTGCTAATGAAGTTTTTCAAGCCGGGCTATTCCTCAGAGACATCCCCGTGGAGGGGATAACCCGTGTCACTCCAGAGGATATCGAAAGAGCCAAAAAAGAGAGAAAAGTCATCAAGCTGATCGGAAAGGTGGAGAAGAAGAATGGAAAGATTGTAGCATCCGTCTCTCCCATGGCCTTGCCCTTAGATCATCCGTTAGCCAGCGTTCGAGGTACGGAGAAAGCCATTTCTTACCTCACGGATACGATGGATAGAGTAACGGTCTCCGGCGGGAAGTCCAATCCCCAGGGGGCGGCAGCTGCAATTTTGAAGGACATTATCCGGATTTACAAGGGCTAATGTTGTGTCCCAGAAATAAGTATACAAAATCGTTAGTTGTGCCGAAGGCCCGGGGTCCAAGTCAAAGTTTGTTGATTTGGACTTTCGGCCTGACCCGCGTAAAGTGAGAAAGGGCATCTTAATTAATGCCGGTTATTTCTGAGACACGACACTAACAGGTTGAAACACAATAGATCAGTTAGGGAGATGGGGAGATAAGGGGATGGGGAGAAACGGGAAGAAACAGAGTTAAGGGCTTAAGAAGGTTGATTGGAGGGAATTTCATGCAGAAAAAAAAGACCATCCAGGATTTTTTTGCGATGAAAGAGAAGGGAGAGCCAATTACTTTCATCACGAGTTATGATTACCCCACCGCTACCTTTGCTGAGAAGGCTGGCATCGACATGATTCTGGTGGGGGATTCACTGGGCATGTGTGTGTATGGCTATGAGGGAACGATGCCCGTAACAATGGATATGATGATTGTCCACAGCGAAGCTGTTCGCCGGGGAGCTCCCAACACTTTTGTCATCAGTGATATGCCCTTCCTCTCTTACCAGACTAACGATGAAGCGGCGGTGGAAAATGCCGGCCGGTTCTTCAAGGAAGCGAGGGTCGATGCTGTCAAGTTAGAGGGCGGTGTGCGGGTAGCCAGTCGTATTAGGGCTATTGTAGATGCAGGCATGCTGGTGATGGGCCATATTGGACTCACTCCCCAGAGCTCCTCGCAACTGGGAGGTTTCAAGGCTCAAGGGCGCACTTTGGATAGCGCCAGGGCACAAATTGAAGATGCCCTGGCAGTGCAGGAATCAGGGGCAGCCATGCTCCTTCTGGAAGCTATTCCCCCGGAGGTTGCCGGCTACATCCGCGACCTGCTCACCATCCCTGTCTTGAGCATCGGGGCTGGACCGTATTGTGATGGACAACTTCTCATCGTCAGCGACATGCTCGGGGTCTTTGAAGCATTCACGCCCAAATTTGTGAAAAGGTATGCTGAGATTGCTAAAATCAGCACAGAAGCCCTGACAGCTTACGTCAAGGATGTGAAGGCCAAAGCTTTCCCGGAGCGGAAGCACATCTATCCTATGATTCCCGAGGAGCTGGCCAAGTTTGAAGAATGGACCGCTTCCCAGAAGATGACTCGGGACAAAAAATAGGACAGAATTTTCAAAATGACAATAGATCGCCTTGGCGGAGCCGGTCTCCTTCTATTGGCACTTTTCGTGGCCTGGGAAGATCGCGTATTACCCCTGGGCACTCACAGCCGGCCAGGCCCTGGGTATTTGCCTTTGCTTCTCTCTTCCTTTCTGGCCGTGCTGGCAGTAATCCTGATCCTGCGCGGCCGTCTCTCCGCAGCTTTTCGATCTGTCAAATGGCCGGAGGGGCGGCATGCCCTGGCAATTCTGGCCTGTTGTGGCTTCGCGACGCTGGCCCTTGAGAGATTGGGATATCGGATCACCATGCTTGTTCTTTTGGCCTTCTTGTTCGGGGTGTTGGAGCGCCTCAAGTGGTGGGTAGTATTAGGCTTAAGCCTGGCTCTTTCCTTCGGTTCCTTTTGGGTTTTCGATACCCTGCTCAAAGTCCTGCTCCCGCGAGGAAGTTTTGGATTTTGATGGTCGAAACTCTGCAAAATTTACTTTTGGGGTTTTCGGCGGCCTTGGCACCGGCGAATCTATTTTACGCCCTCATGGGATGTCTCATCGGGACAATGGTAGGCGTTCTTCCGGGAGTCGGGCCCTTGGCTGGGATCAGCTTGCTGCTGCCGACCACATTTGGCTTGAACCCCACAGCAGCCTTAATCCTCCTGGCCGGGGTTTATTATGGGGCGATGTATGGAGGCTCTACTACATCTATTCTGATGCGCATCCCCGGAGAGGCAGCCTCGGTAATGACCTGCATTGATGGGTATGCGATGGCTCAGAGGGGTAGGGCGGGTCCTGCCCTGGCCATAGCCGCTATTGGATCCTACATTGCCGGAACAATGAGTGTGGTGGGCCTCATGATCTTGGCTCCTCCCTTGGCCAAATTTGCTCTCGGCTTCGGTCCTCCAGAATATTCCACCCTGCTCATTTTGGGCCTCCTGGTGCTCGGGTATATGACCGGCGGATCGATGATCAAGAACCTAGCTATGATCATCCTGGGGCTGCTCTTTGGCATGATCGGCATTGATCATTTTACCGGTTATTTTCGCTTCTCCTACGGTATTGTAGCCTTGGGTGATGGAATTGGGGTTGTGCCGGTGGCCGTGGGCCTCTTTGGCGTAGCCGAGATCCTGGCTAGCGCTGGGCAGCCTACCAGGCCGGAAGTATTGAAGCCTCATTTGCGAGACCTCATCCCATCGGGACAGGAATTCAGGGATTCAGCGGGGCCAATAGGACGGGGAACGATCCTGGGCTTCCTTATTGGCATCATTCCAGGCTCGGCTCACATTATCTCCACCTTCATCTCTTATGCGGTTGAGCGGAGAGTCTCCAAACACCCTGGGCGTTTTGGCAAGGGGGCAATTGAAGGGGTGGCTGGGCCGGAGTCTGCCAATAACGCGGCGAGTTGTGGGGCCCTGGTTCCAATGCTGGCTCTCGGAGTACCCACTGGTCCTATTCCGGCAGTATTGCTGGCGGCCTTGATGGTCCATGGGATCAATCCCGGGCCCTTGTTCATCAAAGAGCAACCCGTGATCTTTTGGGGGTTAATTGCCAGTATGTATGTAGGAAACTTCGTGCTGCTCCTTTTGAACCTGCCGCTGGTGGGTATTTTTGTGAACTTTTTGCGGATCCCTTACAAAGTTCTCTATCCAATGATCTTGATGTTCTGCATAGTGGGTGTCTATGCGGTTAATACCAGTGTCGTCGATATTGTGATCATGACTGTAATGGGTCTCCTGGGTTATATTTTACGAAAATTCGATTTCGAGACCGCGCCGATTGTCCTGGGTGTGGTTCTGGCCCCAATCATTGAGATGAGTCTCCGCCAGTCGCTGGCCATGTCCGCCGGAAGTTATGCTATTTTCATCCAGCGTCCGGTTTCCCTTGTCTTCTTAGTTGCGGCCCTGGTCATGATCTTTCTGGCTTTGAAACCCCTGATCCGGAAGGGTCTCGACTGGAGAGCGCGTTTGATAAAAGCAGAAAATGGTGATGCCTTATAATAAAAGATGGGATCGAGGTGGATGCAAATATTCCTTAATTTAGGTGAATGAAAGGAGATGCAAAAAATCAATTAGAGGAGGGAAGAACTATGAAAGTCTGTAAGGCGATTTTTTTCTTGACAGTAGCGCTGGGCGTAGGGATCGGGGGATTGATCCCGGGCATGGTAGCTGCTCAGGATTATCCTACACGGCCGGTCCAGATCATTGTTCCATTTCCCCCTGGCGGAGTGGCTGATCTTGTTGCCCGTCCGCTGGCAGCGGCTCTGGAAAAAATCTTAAGGCAACCAATGGTCGTGGTAAATAAGAGCGGTGCTGGCGGGGCTGTGGGAATGCAGGCCGCGGCAGTGAGCAAGCCCGACGGGTATACGCTGATGGTGGCCCTTTCGAGCATCTCAGTCATGCCAGAGGTGGACATCCTCTTTGGCCGTCCCCTGACCTACAAGCGGGAAGACTTTGCCCCCATTGCCCTGCTGACTGCCGATCCCACTATTTTCGTGGTGAAAAAAGATGCACCCTGGAAGAGCGTGGCCGATTTCGTGGCTGATGCGAAGCGCCGGCCAAATGAAATTAAATACAGCTCTTCCGGAGTCTATGGCACGATGCACGTGGCCATGGAACTTTTCACTCACGCCGCCGGCATCAAACTCAGACATATCCCGACTGCCGGGGGGGGACCAGCCATGACGGCTTTCCTGGGCGGGCATGTGGATACGCTCTCCGTCGGGCCGAACGTGGCCATGCCCCACATTAAGGCGGGAGTGGCCCGGGTCCTGGCCTGCTGGGGAGAAAAAAGACTGGCGGCTTTGCCAGATCTGCCCACCTTGAAAGAACTGGGATATGATGCGGAGTTCTACATCTGGTCAGGTTTTTTCGCACCCAAAGCTACTCCCCCAGCAGCAATCAACATTCTGCGGGAGGCAACTCGCAAAGCCGTCGATGCTCCAGAATTCAAATCAGCTATGGAGAAAATGGAGACGCCCATCGCCTACCTGGATGCAGACGAATTTCAAAAATTTTGGGATAAAGATGCCCAGAGGTTGATCAAAGGCATCCGTAACATAGGGAAAGTTCAGTAAAAGCGGGTTTTGGCTCCCCCAGGGGAGGGACTATGCAGCGCATCGGTTTTATAGGACTTGGCCTGATGGGGCAACCCATGGCCCGGCGTCTCTTGGAAGCGGGCTATCCTTTAACAGTGTGGAACCGCACAGCGGAAAAAGCTATGGACTTGTTAGCTGCGGGAGCATCCTGGAGTACATCGCCTAAGGCCGTAGCCCAGGCATCCGATGTTGTGATTACCATGGTCACCGACTCTGCGGCATCTGAGGAAGTCTCCTGCGGAGCAGGGGGTGTGCTGGAGGGTGCGCACCCGGGATTGATCCTGATCGACATGAGCAGCATTGCCCCCGAGATGTCCAGGTCTATCGCCGAGCGGGCAAAATCCTCAGGGGTACCCATGCTGGATGCTCCAGTAACCGGGAATCCTAAAGTGGCCTCAGATGGCAAACTTGGAATTATGGTGGGGGGTCCCAAAGAGACCTTCGACGCCTGCCTCCCCATCTTCGAGAAATTGGGGGTGAAGGTTGTCTATGTGGGCGGGAATGGGATGGGAACCACTCTCAAGCTGGTGAATAACCTTATCATGGGCGTGGCGATCGAGGCAGTTGCCGAAGCTCTAGTGCTGGCAACCAAGGCGGGAATTGATCCTCGGAAGGTAATCGAAATTACTTCCGTGGGAGGGGCTCGAACAGGAGCCATGGAAACTCGAGGGCCGAGGATGATCAAGCGAGAATTCTCGCCCCATTTCTCTGCGAATAACATGCATAAGGATCTTTCCATGGCTTTAAAGTTGGCCGAGGAATGTGGCGTTTCATTACCCGCAACCAGTATCTCCCGGGAGATTCTCAGAGCCGCAAAGTCCCAGGGGAAAGGGGAACTGGATTCGTGCGTCGTCCTGACAGTTTTAGAAGCCATGGCTAACACAGTCGTGAAGTTGAAAGATTAAGGCGAAAAGGACACTGAACACTGAGAATTTCTCTGCGGCCTATGTGGTTAGATTTTTAAAATAACAGGAAAAGGAGGGGAGCCATGTTTGAATTTATCAAAAAAACGATTTTGATCGGTGCGGGGCTGGCCTCCATGACTACCGAAAAGATTGAAGAGGCGGTTAAGGAAATTGTCAAGAAGGGTGAAATTTCGGGAAAAGATGGGAGAGAGCTGGTCAAAGACCTTTTGGAAAGATCTAAGAAGGCCAAAAAAGATTTGGGGGAAAGAATTGAGAAAATGGTAAACGATGCTTTGCAGAGGCTGAAGGTACCCACCCGAAAAGAGTTGGAAGAGTTGAAGGCGCGAATAGAACGTTTGGAGAAAGCAATGGAGAAGAAGGAATAGCAGGTCAATTCCCCCTTGAAAAGCCAATCGGGTTCGATTATATTTAATTGCTTTTAATAGGGGAAGAATGCAAAATGTAGTTCAAAAAAGCAGAAAGGAGGATTTTTTATGGTGTCCACAAGAATTGTGAAATGCGGTCTTTGGTTTTCAGTCATAATCTTTTTCTCTCTCTTCCTTTCTTTTCCCGTCTCCGCTAAAACTATCATCCGCATCGGTACGACTTATGAGCCGGGATCCATTGAAGTCCGAGTGGCGGAGAAGTTCAAGGAGCTGATCCAGAAGGCGGACAAAGACATCGAGGTCCAGCTTTTTGTGGGAGGAGCCGTGGGCTCGGAAGAGGAAGTTACGGAGTCCGTGAAGGTAGGAGGCATGGAAGCCCAGGTTGGCGGGGGGGTCCCCATCAAGATGTATGCCCTCCCATACCAATTCATGGACTCGCCTTACTGCATCAAGGATTGGGAACACTACAAGCGGGTATTCAACTCGCCTGTGGGGAAGAAGATGCAATCTCTGATTGAACAGAAAGGCAATGCCACCCACCTCGGGATCTACTACCGCGGCATGAGACAGCTGATGCACGCCAAAAAGCCCATCTATAAGCCAGAGGACATGAAGGGCGTGAAGTTCCGCATACCCATGATCCCAACCTGGGTGGCCATCTGGAAAGAGACAGGTGCCCTTCCTGTTCCGGTTCCGTTCTCCGAGGTCTTCATGGCTTTGCAGACCGGTGTGGCTGATGCCTGCGAGATGGACCTCCCTTCTTTCTTCGGTCATCGCTTGTATGAGGTTCAGAAGTACCTGATGATCACCAACCACATGACCCAGACCGGGCGTTTTACCATGAACATCAAGTTTTTGAGTGGCCTTCCAAAAGCGAAGGCGGATCTGATCCGTAAAATTGCCACCGAAGCCTGCCAGCATGGTGTGGATTACATGATGCAGAACGAGCAGAAATTCGTCCAGGACTTGGTCTCTAAAGGGATGATCCAGGTTCAACCCGATGTCGCGGCTTTCCGCGTCAAGGTGAAGCCGGCCATCGATAACCTCTTCAAAAGCACTTGGAATGTTGCCACCTGGGATGAAGTCCTGAAGTATTAAGAATCCATGAGGCGGGCCCGAAGTTTTGGGCCCGCCAGGTCATCCTTTGAGGAACTCCCTTGATCAGGGTTCTGGATAAGATTCTGGGCATGATACTGGAAGTCTTGATGGTGATCATGGTCCTCGTGGTCATCCTCCAGGTACTGGCCCGCTACGCCATCAAGGTCCCCATCCCCTGGACAGAGGAGTCGGCTCGCTATATGCTGGCCTACATGACTTTTGTCGGTTCGGCCATTGCTTTGAGGGAAGGGAAACACATTGTTGTTCACTTTCTCTACGACCGCTTTTCATCTGGGCACAAGAGAGCTCTTGACCTTCTTTTCCATATCTTGATTCTTTTCTTTTTATTCCTCATACTCTGGGGGGGTCTCAAACTCATCGATGGGGCCTGGGATGTTCCCACGGCTTCCATGCCCTGGTTCACCATGGGTCAGATCTACCTCATCCTCCCCATTGGATTGGTCATCATGATCTGGTATGAAATAGGCCTTCTTTGGGAAGGCCTGAAGAGCGGGAAGGCCGACCCATGATTGCCCTAACCACATCTCTGGTAGGTCTTTTTACATTCTTCTTTCTCATTGGTTTGCCCGTGGCCTTTGCATTGGGAATTTCCGGTATCCTCTCTCTGGCTTTCATGGAGGGAGGGATAGAAAGGGTCAACTTCACCATCCTGGCCCAGAGGGTCTTTTACGGTCCCAATAGCTTCCTGATCTTGGCGATTCCTTTCTTTCTATTAGCTGGAAAGTTGATGAATACTGGGGGAATTACCGAGCGTATCTATCGCTTTGCCCGCAGCCTTGTGGGACATTTCAAGGGAGGGTTAGGCCACGTAAACGTGGTGGCCAGTATGATCTTCGCCGGGATGACTGGAGTCGCTACCTCCGAGGCTGCTGGATTGGGCGTTGTGGAAATAAAGGCCATGAAGGACGCAGGCTATGACGAGGATTTCGCCGTGGCTGTGGCGGCTTCGGCCTCAACCATGGGCCCAATCATCCCGCCCAGCGTAGCGCTCGTGGTCTATGGCGTCTTGGCGAGTACTTCAGTGGGGCGGCTTCTCATCGGAGGGGTTGTGCCGGGAGTGATGACTGGAATCGCTTTGATGATAACAGTTTATTTTTTCGCCCTGCGCCGCAACTACCCCCGCGATATAAAGTCAACCTTCCGAGAGATTCGTTTGAGTTTCAGCCGGGCCATCTGGCCCATGATGACTCCGGTGATTTTGATAGGGGGAATGTTGGGGGGGATTTTCACTCCCACTGAGGCAGCAGGGGTTGCTGTTCTCTACGCCTTCATCTTGGGTTGTTTAGTCTACCGGGAGATCAGCTTTGCAGACTTAAGGCGGATTCTGAAAGAAACTGCCGTGGAAACAGCAGTCATCACTTTCATTGTATCCTGCGCTATGCTATATGGCTGGGTGATGATGCGTAGCCAAATTCCGGTCAAGCTGGCTGCATACCTGATGGCTCTCACTACTGATCCTTTCTGGATGCTGATGATTCTGAATGGTTTCTTTCTGGTTGTTGGATGTTTTATGGAAACTTTAGCCGCCATGACCATCCTGGTGCCCATTTTGATTCCCATGATCAACAAGTTGGGGATCGACCCTGTCCACTTCGGGCTGGTGATGGTTTTTAACCTGGTCATCGGCCTTCTCACCCCGCCCTTCGGCCTCGTTCTCTTCGTCATGGCCAGAATTAGCAGTGTCCCGATAACCCGGATCGTGCGAGCCGTTGCTCCATTCTACATTCCTTTGCTCATCGTGCTTTTTTTGATCACTTTATATAAACCCTTTGTCACCTTCCTTCCAGACCTATTGATGGGGAAACCGCGTTAAGAAATAAAGAGGAAGGGTGGAATGCAACCTGATTTTGAACGATTGAAAAAGGCCATGCGCCATGAAGAGCCAGACCGCGTCCCGTTAGCCGAAGGAACAATCGCCTATGAGATTCAGTCGCAATTTTTGGGAAGGAAGATTACAGAAACGGAGCTTGCTGGCCAGGTAGAATTTTGGGTCCAGGCGGGCTATGAGCACTTTCCGCTCACCGTGGGCATGATGAACCCTGGAGAGATTACAAAAGCCTCTGCGATCGTGGGGGTTGTGGAACGCCTTTTGAAAAGAGATGAAAAAAGGGAAAAAACCTGGTCGATTGAAGAAAGAGGGGTAATCACAAACCAAGAAGAGTACGAGAGATTTCCCTGGGAAGAAGCGGCTAAGGTAGACCTAAGCAAGTTTTGGGAAGTGCAACCTTTTCTCCCTGAAGGGATGAAAATTTTAGCATTTTCTGGGAAGGTCTTTACGCTTCCCTGGATGCTGATGGGCTTCCAGAACTTTTGCTTGAGTTTATACCTTCAGGAAGATTTGGTTGCAAAAGTCATCCATAAGGTAGGGGAAATCCAGTTAGAGGCTGTGAAGCAAAT
>Ga0315314_1000343_pt1 | contig 55750 bp, 49 predicted proteins | sample TDP9_MG_FD_203631 | JGI IMG/M metagenome (GOLD analysis project Ga0315314, IMG submission 203631) | Freshwater sediment microbial communities from Lake Towuti, South Sulawesi, Indonesia - TDP9 | ecosystem: Environmental > Aquatic > Freshwater > Lake > Sediment | place: Indonesia: South Sulawesi... | reverse complement strand
TTTGTGGATTTTCTTCATCTCAGCACACACGACTCTAAGGAACACTCAGCCTCACCCCTCACCCGTATAGTACATGAAAAGGTCCTCCAGCGTCGGTCCGCGCAAATTAACCGAAATCACACGACAATGCTTGGACGCCATACAGTCTAACACTTCGGGCGCGGCTTTGTCGCTGTCCACGTTAATCACCAAACGGTCAATCTTTTCGCCTTCCGTCTCGCCCTCGTAATCGGTCGTTATCACCTTCTTTACGACTTTTAGCTTTTTGACGTCTTTAATCGCCTCGTCAGTCAGGCGGGTCACCAGCAACTCCATGCTGAAGCCCTGAGGCACTTTCCGTTTCAATTCCTCTTGTGGTCCCACAGCGACCAGCTTGCCTTTGCTAAGAAATCCTACACGGTCGCACATTTCCTCGGCTTCGTACATGTAATGCGTGGTTAACAGAACCGTTTTACCTTCCTCTCGAACAATCTTTTTCCGAATAAACTTGCGAAGGTCTTTGGCAATGTTCACGTCCAAGCCCAAGGTTGGCTCATCGAGAAAAAGCACTTTTGGGTCGTTAACAAGTCCCCTTGCGATTTGAAGCCTTTGTCGCATTCCCTTGCTGTACTTTTCCACTTCATCGTCTGCTCGGTCTGCCAATCCTACCAATTCAAGTAACTTACCAACCCTCGCCGAAACCTCTCTCTTCGGAACGTCGTAGAGCTCGGCAAAATACTTCAAGTTCTCCCTCGCCGTAAGCCTGTAGTAGAGCATTCGTTCGCCGCCGGCGACCATGTTCACAATCCTCCTCACCTGCTGGGCATCTTTCACCACGTCGTAGCCCTTGACAAAAGCGTGCCCGCTTGTAGGTTCAAGCAAAGTGCAGAGAATCTTCACGGTTGTGGTTTTTCCGGCGCCGTTGGGTCCGAGCAAGCCGAACAGCTCGCCTTCGTGGATTTCGAAGTTCACTTTGTCTAGGGCTTTGATGATTGTAGTTGTTTTTTTCCCTACAAAGTGGCTACGCTTCGATGAAACATACTCGCGGGAAAGCTCTTTTGCTTCAACCGCAAAACCTGCACTGGGCACTCTTGTCACTATTCATTAAATGCGTGCCAAACGGCTAAAAAATCTTTTCCGCAAGTTTACCGCAATCTCTTGCTCGTTTACCTTTCCAAAATAAATCATTCACTTAAGAAAGCACGGCAGGGTCTTATCCTTCAATTCCACATAGCGCCTCACCCGCCTCGCCAAATGCACCCCAACCACCTGCTCCAAATCGCCAAAACACCGAATCTTACGCATGTTTCGTGCTTTGAGTATCCGTTTCGCCGTGACGGGTCCAACGCGCGGTATCCGCAACACTTCGTTGTACGTCGCCGTGTTCAAATCCATCGGAAACAAATCCCTGTTGACTTTTGCAAGTGCTAGTTTCGGGTCTGCGTTGGGTAAGAATCCCTCGTCATCTACTATGGGTGCAAAGGAATTCGCCGTAAACCCGTAATCTTTTATCAAAAATGATGACTGATACAGCCGATGCTCCCGCGACGGTGGGCAGGCAGGCTTCTTCTCCAAAGGTGTCTGATGGACGGGTTCAAAACCGCTGTAGTAAACCCGTTTGAACACGAGTTTCTTGTAGAGCCACTCTGTCACCTGCAGGTGTTCCCAATCGTTGTCGTCGACCGCGCCCACAATCATCTGCGTGTCAATCCCCGCGCGTGCGAAACCAAACTGTGGCTTTATGGTGGTGTTCTTTGCCTTCAATGTTTCCTCAACCAACCAATCCAGTCGTTTTAGAATTGCCTCTTTTAATCCGCCCTTGTCTGGGCATAGTTCGCTGAAGATGCTCTTGTTTGGGGCTTCGAGGTTTATTCCCACTCTGTCTGCGAGTTCTACAGCCTCGCGAATGTAGTGCCTGCTTACGCCAGGCATGAGTCTGAGATGAATGTAACCCGTATACTGCATGCCGCGAAGAATCCTTAACACTTCCAACTGTTCTTCCATGACAAAATCGGGGTCACGCGTCACAGAGGAGCTTAGGAAAAGCCCACAGATTTTTCCAGTCTTCGACAGGTGCACTGTCACGTTTGCCAGTTTCTGCGGTTCCCAGTCAGTCCGCTGGAGGCTTCTTTTCGCTTGGAACGCACAGTAGGCGCATTCGTTTTTGCAGCGGTTGCTTAGCAGAGTCTTCAATAAGGGGACGCATTTTCCTCGGGCTGCGGCTTCGTAGATGGGCACGACTGTTTGGTCCCATTCGGCGCCGACTCGTAGAAGATGCCACTTGTCTCTTCTTTTCAGTAAACTTGTCACGGTTGCTCGTCTGTTTATAATGGCGAAGGGTTGATATTTTTCTTGGGCAAACCAAAAATTGAAAAACGGGCATGATTGCGCTTTGGTTTTGCTGAGAATTTGTGTTGTTGGCTAGAGTCCGGCTTCCTTCAAGTAGTAATCTTCTTCTCTCTTCGCCCCGAAACTTCTTACTCCCTTCTTCCTCAGCTGGGTTCTCAGTTTTTGTGCGTATTTGTGGCTGATTTCTCCTCTTTTCTCCAGGTAGTCGATGATTTCTTCCGCCTGCTTCTTCGTGTCGCACCTGCAGATAAAGTCGATCACGTCGGGCGAGTAATTGTCAAAGCATTTACCCGCTGCTTTCTCGCCCGCTTCGACGTCGGTTCTAACAGAATTTATGCGTACTTTTGATTTTCCCATGTCCATCTCTTCGGCTAGGTGCGGGAACATTTTCTTGAACGTTGTTTTATCGACGTTCATGTTAATACACCTGCGGTTGCATTTAGCTTGGGTTTGGTTTGGTTCGTTATTTGCGGTTGTGTACGTCAAGTTTTTCTATGCATAAAGAGATATTTAAACAGATTCAAATCGTGATTAAGGTCAGTTGAACTTTCGACACCTTTTTTGGGAGCAGCGCCTAAGACGACAAAATAAGAAAGCTCCCGACAAAGAGTAATCCTCATTTATAAGGAACAACCTCAATAAACAAACTACACAATCCACAAAAACAAACAGTAACACAACACTTGGAGCAATGGCCAAATTGCCCGCAGACCCGAAGACTGTCAAAGAAAGAATCAACCAACTCGAAAGTCAACTGGTGCCCCTGCGAGAACAAAAAGACATGCTGCATAAAGAAGCGCAACAGTGGATGGAAAAACGGGACGAAACTCGCGAGAAAATTAAAAACCTCCACGAAGAAATCACCGACCTGAAGCAACAGCGCGATGGAATCAACCAGAAAGTCAAAGACCTCAAACTCGTACGCGACCATCTTGTCACCGACAGAAAAGAGAAACTCGCCAAAGTCATCGCGCTCAAGCAAAAACTCTTCTCTTTAAAGCAAAGTCCATCAAAAACCGTTCGCGCCATTGAAAGAGAAATCGAAGGGCTTGAGTGGAGAATACAGACCAGTTCGCTTACGTTAACGCAAGAAAAGCGACTAATCGAGCAGATTGCAGAACTCGAAAAACAGCTTTCCTCATACAAGCAGGCGCAGGCGATACATAACGAAATCAACGCGCTGCAACAACAGTTGAGAACCCTACGCACCGAAGAGAAAAAGTTTCACAACCAAATCTCCGAACTCGCCGAACAAAGCAGAAAAACTCATCAAACCATGATAGAAAAAGGTGCGAACATCCCAAAGCTGAAAGCAGAGGCAGATGACTACCACAAAAAATACATAATCGTCATACGACAAGCCCAAATTCTCAATAAGCAATCTATGCCTCTTTCGGCGCAGATCCATACGTTGCTTGGAAAAGCCAAATCGGAAGAGAAGCAAAAGAAGACAGAACGCGAAACGATAATCATGCAAGAACTGGAAAAGAAGGCTTTAGAGAAACTGAAACGTCGCGAAAAACTGACGTGGGATGAGTTTAAGATTCTTGCCGAAAAGGGATTAATGGAAACTGAAGCTGAGGAGTAACGCATAAACTATAAGTGGCAATGCAAAGTTATATGAGAATGCCATGACCACTCCTCCTGTCGAGAAGAAGGAACACATTCTCATTTTATGCGTCGACCGAGACGGCGATATAGGCTCCAAAGCAAACATAAAAACCCCAATCCTAAACCGCGAAGAAAACATCAACGCCGCCGTCGCCCTGGCGCTTAAAGACCCGGAAGAACCAGACGCAAACGCCATGTTCGAGGCTGTCCGGATTTATGACCGCCTTAAAGAAGAAGGGAAACCTCACGAAAACTTTCAAATCGCGACAATCTCAGGCTCAGAACTCGGAGGAGTCGGAGCAGACAGAAAACTCGTGGCAGAGCTCAATGATGTGTTGAAGAATTTTAAGGCAAACGAAGTCATCCTCGTGACAGACGGTTACAGCGACGAAGCCGTGTTGCCCCTTGTTGAGTCAAGGGTTCCAGTAACCTCGGTGCGAAGAATCGTAATCAAACACAGCAAATCCATAGAAGAGACAGCCGCGGTGTTCTCGCGGTATTTCAAAATGCTCGTTGAGGACCCGCGTTATTCGCGGCTTTTGCTGGGTGTTCCGGGCATACTGCTAATCGCCCTCGTCGCTCTTTCCTACTACAACCTTCTAGGGTTAACATGGATAGTCTTTCTTGTCATCCTCGGCGGAGTGCTTCTCATCAAAGGATTCGGCGTTGACAAAGCAGCCAAAACCGTCGTAAAATGGACTAGGGAATACGAACCACCACCCGTCCCCGTCCAGATTGCAGGCTTCGCCACCGGCGCTGGCTTGATCTCTTTGGCTATTGGCGTTTTTCTTGGGGGGAGTCAAGTAAACAGTTACGTTGCTTCTATTCCGCCTCCGTCAGACTTCGGTCAGTGGTTAGGTTTGCTTCCGAGATTGTTGGGCGAATTCATCTCACAGGCGACGGCCTTAATCGTAATCGGTGTATGCGTGTTGCTTTCTGGAAGGGCTATACGATGGTATTTTGAACGAGACCCCAGGTTGCTCCGCACTATCGATATTATGGCGGTGGTTGCGTGGTCGTCTCAAATCTTTCTCCACGCTTCGCAGATCTTGATTAATCCGTCCTCCGAATACACGGGGCTCGTGGTGAGCATGCTCATTGGGATTTTGATAGGCATTGCTGCGTTGCTCGTGACTTTTCTTGTGCACAGAAAGTATGCGGGCTTTTTCAAGAAGAAAGGGGTCGAGGTTGAAGAGTTCAAGGAAGAAAGCTGAAATCGCCATCATCGGTGGAACAGGGCTAGAGGCTTTGTTGAAGGATGCCGAACGGGTTCAAATCGGAACACCGTATGGTATTCCACCCCAAATTCTGATAGGAACTCTACATGATAGACAAGTCGCCTTTTTGCCACGCCACGGCAGGGGTCATGAGGTTCCGCCTCACAAAATCAACTACCGCGCCAACATATACGCCCTACATCAGTTGGGAGTTGAACGCATCATCGCCACAAATGCAGTGGGCGCTATCAATAAGAATCTTAAACCCGGAGACCTGATTGTCCCGCACGATTTTATCGACTTAACCAGATTTCGCCCAACCACGTTCTATGAAGACGCACCAGTTACACACGTAGACATGTCACAGCCGTATTGTCCGCAGGAGCGAGCCTCCTTGATTAGAACCGCTAGACGACAAGGCGTCAAGGTTGGGAACCGCAGCGTCATGGTTTGCACCGAAGGTCCCCGTCTGGAAACGCCTGCTGAGATTGAGATGTTTCGCCGCTTGGGCGGTGACATGGTGGGGATGACTGGCGTGCCCGAAGCGGTTCTTTCTCGAGAGTTGGAGATTTGTTATGCCACGGTTTGCTTCGTCACGAACATGGCGGCTGGCATGCAAGAACGCTTAACCACTAGCGAAGTGAAAAAGGTCGCCAAAAAAATAGGCCCGACCGTTAAGAAACTCTTAAGTGAGACGGTTAAAGAGTTACCATCAAAACGCAACTGCCCTTGCGTGAACGCTCTGGAAAACGCGAGGTTTTGAGAGGAAACATATGCTACAAACCCTGTTATCCGTCACCGGCATCTATAGGCTGTACGAAAAATGGCTATGGTACCAAATAAAGAACGGCAGACGCCCAGAGCACATCGGAATCATTCTCGACGGAAACCGCAGATGGGCAGAAGAGCATTCGCTTCCGATTTGGCTTGGTCACAGGGAAGGCGCGGACAAGATTGAGCGTCTGCTTGATTGGTGTTTTGATTTGGACGTGAAATCGGTTACGCTTTATTCTTTTTCCACGGAGAATTTTCTGCGTCTTCCGGGTGAAGTAGAGGAGATTATGAAGATAGCCGAGGAGAAACTGACCAAGATTCTCACAGATGAGCGTATCCACAAGAACAAGGTTCATGTTGCGATTATTGGTCGCCGTGGTCTTCTTCCAAAATCCCTTCAGGAACTAAGCAGGAAAGTGGAGGAGGCAACCAAGGAATATGATGAGCATTTCTTGAACGTTGCCCTGGCTTATGGTGGAAGAGCCGAAATCGTTGACGCCGCCAGAAAAATAGCGCACGAAGTAGAAAAAGGGAGGCTTAAGCCCGACGCGATTCAGGAGAACGAATTTGAAAAATACTTGTACACTTCGCATCTGCCGAAACAAGAGCCCGACTTGATTATTCGGACCAGTGGCGAAGAGAGGCTGAGTGGTTTCCTGCTTTGGCAGAGTGCTTACAGCGAGCTGTTGTTTTTGGATATTTATTGGCCTGATTTTCGTCGTATTGATTTGCTTCGGGCGGTTCGGACTTTTCAGAAGAGGAAGAGGCGTTTCGGTCAATAGACAGGGGACAAATGATGAGAAAATTCGTGGTCGTGATGGTTTTTCTCGCACTGTTGCCGTTTTATTGTTTCGTTTACTCTCAAGAAGCCGTGGTTGCGTTCTCTTGGTTTTCTTTTCCAAGGCAATCCGACAACCTCCTGGTGGCTAATTTCACTTATTCCCCGAACGATGTGACGGTGAATCAGGTAGTCCATTTCTATGATCATTCAAGCGGAACCATTGCGCGTTGGCTTTGGAACTTCGGCGACGGTGCCACCGCGAACACTACTGTACGCGAGAACAAGACGCACGTGTACGCCACCTTGGGAAATTACCTTGTAAGCCTGACGGTGTTCGATGATTTTGGTAATTCCAGTTTTGTTGAAGCCGTGATTCTTGTTCGAAAGGTTAATACTACTCTCTCGTTGGGTTTGCCGGATTCTGTTCCTCAGGGGGCTAGTTTTACTTTGATGGCGGTTTTGAAGGACGAGTACGATAGTCCCGTGGACGGCGTGGCGGTGTCGTTTTTTGTTGTTGATGGGCTGAGTGAATCTTCGGTGGGTTTCGGGTTGACTGATCCCATCGGGCGCGCATCCATAAGCTATACTCCTCAGGGTTCGGGTGCTCTTCAGTTTAGAGCCGTGTTCAACGGGACCGACGTATATGCTGGGGCAAGCAGCGGCTTGAAGATTGTTCAGGTGGGCTATGATCTTGTGCCGTATGCTGTTTTGGGGTCGGTGTTGGTCTTGATTATGAGTGCGGCTCTGGCTTATGTTCGTTTGAAGCGGCGTAGGGAGGAGGAAAGCGAAGAAGAGCCTTCGCCTGAAGAGGACGAAAAGGAAAAAGAGGAAGAAGAATAAGAAGGGCAGTGATGAAGTTTTCTCCGGTTATTTGTGAGAGCACGCACACAACAGCAGACTAGACCTTTCTATTAGGCTTCAAATAGATGGGGCTTAGAGAAGAGACACACACGCCCTCCCCTAGTCTAGTATCGTTTTTGCATAGCATTATGTAGACTTCTGTGTCAACGGTAGTATAGTAATGATTGTGAGTGTCCTTTTTTCGCTTATTCTTGGAGGTAAGTTTTGAGGAAGTTTTGCCATGCTTCGTCTTTGGTGTAGTCGAAGGTTGTCATGTGTTTCGGTGTGATTTTCACTATTACACTCTTAAAAGCATCCAGATAAGCTTGGGTGATACGTTGTACTTTTTCTTTTGGCATGCCGCGCATTTCCGCAGCTCCTTCGAGGACTGAGACTGCCTGTTCATAGACATTATCATTGTCTATTTCTGCCTTGCCGTAGATGAGAATGCCTCTCAATGGGGTTTGGGTGTCAATCAGCACGGTGACGTCGTTGTTTCGTTCGATGTTTCTGTTTTTTCGGCTTTTGGCGATGGATATTATCAGTATTTGACCGTTTACGTATCCGTAGGCGACAGGCATGGCGTGTATGGTTCCGTCTTTGTTGTGCGTGCAAATTCTTGCTATGCGGTTCTCTTTAAGCATTGATTCGATTTCTTCTTTGGTGAGGGGCGGTGCTTGACCGGTATATGACAATTTTTTATCGCCACTTTATAGTTCCTCTATTCCAGTCTTATTACTTATGCTATTTTCCACGGTGATGAGTCTTACATGATTCAGTTTTAATACTAATATAGTGCATAGCAATAGGTTTAGGTGTTAAGAACGTTAGACATACCATCTATTTCAGCAATATTAGCCGCTGTAGGTGTGATTGTCGGGGTCATCTTTACTTATGAGCAGGTTAGAGACTTAGTTAAGGCTAGACAAACAGATTTGGTAATGAGTTTGTATCGAGATTTTGGGAGCAAGGATTTTCAGGAAGCATGGCAGAAGGTTATGACCAGCGAATACAAGGACTATGGCGATTATGTGGCAGAGTATGGTCTAGATGAGGCGTATCAAGTGGTTATGCTTTTTGAGGGCATGGGGACTCTTCTGCACATGAAACTGGTAGACGTTTTTCTTATTGGGCATCTTATCAGTGGACCAATAGTAAGTACATGGGAAAAAATGAAACCTATGATAGAAGATTATAGACAAAAGGTGAATCAACCACAATTTTGTGAATGGTTTGAATATCTTTACAATACAATGAAGAAAAGGGAACAGCAACTCCAGCAAAAAGGTGTAAAGAGTGGTTGATATTCAGACGGTTTCGATTGTCATTGCTTCTGCTGGCGTATTTGCAGCAGCCATCTATTACATTCTTCAGCTTAGGCATCAGAGCAGAATGAGGCAGACAGACTTGGTCGTTAGGTTGTATTCGGCTTTCAGCGGCAAGGAACTTCAAGAAGCGTATTTTGAAACTGTATATGGATTTGAATTCGCGGATTACGACGACTTTATGAAAAAGTATAGGATGCCTGCAAAGCCTATACTTCCACTTTGGCAGATCTGCAAGTTCTTTGACGGCATAGGTGTTCTTCTACGTAGAAAGCTTGTTAACATTGGATTAGTTGATGAACTCTTTCATGCAGAAGCGACAATAGTATGGAAAAAAGTGAAGCCTTTAGTAGAAGGGCGAAGGAAAGAACTGAACCAACCGACATTTTATCAAAACTTTGAGTATCTCTACAACGAAATGAAGCAAAGAGAACAAAAACTTCAATCAAAGGCATGATATTTGCTCAAACTGCTCAAGTGCTTCTAGGGCTTCGTGGCGATGAAGAATAGGCGCTGTACTTCCGTCAATGGGACGTCTCCTTGTTGTTGCCCAAATCCAGGATATACTGCCTTGAACCTCCAACCTGTTTTCTCGAAAATCTCAATAAGCTCGTGAAGACTCCAAAGACGAGTGCCAATCGTAACCTGCTTTTCTAGGACGAAGTTCTTGGCATCTTTTTGAACTAAATAGGTCCAAATGGTTCCTATACGCGAAGTTTTTGCATCAAACGTCCTGTCTTCCAAGACTATCAGATTCTCATAGCGAGAAAACCCACGCGACTCAAAGTTTCTAACAATCCAGTCTCTGTTCATGATTTCTAAGGCAAAAAACCCTCTAGATCGAACAAGACTGCAACACTGACGCAGAATGTCAGCGTTGGTCTTATCATCATAATATCCCAAAGAAGTGAAAACATTGATGACGCCATCGAATTTCTGTCCGGCAAGCACTGCACCGATCCTGCGCATGTCCGCCACTTTGAGACGCACTTTGTCAGTGACCCGCTGATTCTTGGCACTTTTTTTGGCGATTTGGATATAGTAGGGCGAAAGGTCTGTTCCTACAACACTTATGCCTCTTTTTCCCAGCTCGATTGAATGTCTACCGATGCCACAGTTGAGATCCAAGATTCTACGAGGCTTGAACCCCTCCTCACCAAGATACTTCAGAAAAAGGTCGACCTCCTTGCCTGCAATCGAAACGCGCTCTTCCAAAGCTTTAACAAATAGCTCAGGATGCTTCACGAAAAGGTCTTCTGTCCAATGAGACACCAATCTCTTCCCCTAAATATTAGTAGAGTACATCTTTGCATATTTCAAATTGTCTCTCTCAACCTGATACTTCTCGTCTGCAGAAAACTATGTTACACTACACGAAAGAAGGGACAGCAAAAGTTTCAGTAATCAAAGAGGGACTGAATCACTGCTTCTCTGTTCGTATTTGGATCATATTTGGAGCCTAGTAGTATCATATAGTGAACGGGGGCTAGCCTGCGCCGAGCAGCGTCACAGCTACACACCACAAACAATAGAAAAACTCTAAGCTCGCTTTCGTGCGCTTATTATGGAGATGACGTCGCCGTTCTTGAGCACGTAATCCTCGCCAACCCGCTTCTTCTCATGGGCTTCAATGGCATAGATGAAACTTTCACCAAGCTCGGTGTGAATTCGGTAAGCCAATTCTCGTGCAGTTGTGCCGTAGGGAACAATATAAGCATCGGGCAAAACACGCCCCTGGTGATCGCTCAAATGCTCAATGTCCTCAACAGGATAAACCACGATACTGTTGAGAAGTTCAAAATAAGCCATGTTAATCGCATCCTGAACGCCCGTTGTTCCGAACTTGGTGAGAATTCTTTCTTTAATCGTCTCCAAGGCTTTCTGCTGCGTCGCCGTAATCTTCTCGGGACTTACGATGTTGAAGTTGCAATCGCCCGGGCGGTAATCGGTAAGCTTCATCTCCGCCGATCTCCGCAGCGCTAATTCGCCTTCGGCGCAGCAGGGGACAACGATGTAGTCAAGAGCCTTAAGCCGCTCAAGATTCTCCTCAGCACACGGCAAATCAACCTTGTTCGCTGCAATTAACATAGGCTTAGCGATGCTCCGCAGCTTGTCGACGAATTTCAGAAACTCCGCTTCGCTCCAAGTATACGGCTTTTCCGCGTTCAACCCAGCAGCTCGGATGGCTTCGTGAATATGCGTCCGTTTTATGGCTAATCCGCTTAGTCGTTCTTCTAGGTTCTGGAAGAAATCCGTCTTGTCCAACTCCACTGTTTGCACGAGCTTTGCCCAGTCGCGTTTTAGAATGCTCGCCAACCACATGGTCAACTCGACTTCCAAAAACCGCGCATCCTCGCGTGGGTCTCGCTCGCCGGGTTTGCATATTCTTCCTTCTGCGTCGGTTCCGCCCGAAGCGTCAACGATGTGGATCAAGGCGTCGGCTTTCCGAATCTCGTCCAAGAACTGGTTGCCCAAGCCTTTCCCCTGCCACGCACCGGGCACGAGACCTGCGCAGTCGATTAGTTCAACGGGAATCAATCTTACGCCGTCCAAACAAATCGAGTTTTTGGGGTTGTCTTTCACGTTGAATTCTCTGCATGCGCATGGAGTTCGCACGTAGCCTATGCCTCGGTTTGGCTTGATGGTAGTAAAAGGATAGTTGGCAATCTCTGCTGGGGCTAGGGTTGCGGCGCAGAAGAACGTGGATTTGCCCGTGTTGGGTTTGCCGACTATGCCGACCATCATTGGTTATGTTTTCTCCACATATAATGTAGGCATAATCTCGTAAATGAAACTTCTCCTAAAAAATCTCAAGCAAGCGTTCGTTTTCAGTGTTTGAAGAAAGTGTTTAAGCCCGCCTGTTTTTCGCTGGATGGTTTTTCTGTTTGTATTTGTTCGCTAAAAACAACCCGCATACCATCAACCGCCGCGGTCACCGGGATTCCGCATTCTCGAGCCATCCGGGCAGCCTCTTTCGCTGGTCCTTCGATTAGCATTTTCATGCCAAGATGTGTTATGATGGCGGTTTCGGGCTTGGCTTCTTCCACTATTTTTATGGCGTCGTCGGTTGTCATGTGTCCTTTCCATGGGTTGCCGCTCGGCCTCATGACGCAGAGGATTAGCAGTCGTATGCCCGTGTATTGTTTGCCTATGCCCGTGTAGTATTCTGTGTCGCTTGTGTAGGCGAAATCTCCGAATTCGGCGGTCTTGAAGCGGTATCCAACGGCGTCGGGGTCGGTGTGCTGCGCTTTGGTTGCGGTGATTTGTATCGTGCCTATTTGGAAGGCTGTGCCGGGTTTTGCGGTGATTGTTTGTTGGGGCATTTTTTGGTGGTATTTCGAAACGGATGCTTCGGTTGTTGGGTTGCCGTTTAGGACGCTGTTTGCGGCGGCGAGTGTGCCTCTCTTTTGTATGGTGCCTCGTGTCATGGCTTCGATTAAAACTTCTGCGTCGGTGTAATGGTCAGGGTGCGAGTGGCTTATGAGGATGGCGTTGATTTTTTGTGGGTCTAAGCCGGCGTTTATGGAGTGTATGAGTGCGCCGGGGCCTGGGTCGAGGTGTATGTTGGTTTTGGCGTCTTCTGTGATTATGCGGATGCCTGCGGTTCGGCGTTTTTGGGTTACTGTGGTGAATCTTCCTCCGCCTGTGCCGAGAAAGTGTAGTGTGACATGGTTTGGCATGGATTACTATTTGGTGGGTCGTGGTGTTTTTGGTTTTCTGTTTAGGCTGTGACGCTGCTTGGCACAGGTCTAGACCCTCTTCCCTATATGATGCTACTAGGATCCAAATATGATCCAAATATGAATAGAGAAGCACTGGTTCAACTTAGTGAAAAGTATTAGGTTTGACGAGAGTTAGAATCTCCCTAGGCTAAAGATTTTGTTTCAAAGTGCTTTGAATAGTTAAATGATCTCCAAAAATGATGCCATGCACCATCGCGACTGCTGGAACTTATTTCTTAGTACCTATACGTTTCTCAGTATCTTGAATCATATCTTTTACAATTTGCGAAAACTTATTGATATCAACTTCATCCAAGCGCAAATCTCCTTTCAAGTATCTTGCATTGTCGCGAAGTCCTGACAACTGGTTTAAGGTTCTTCTAAACTCTTCGCGTACATTTCCTAGATCTGCAAATCTATTGTAACGGAATTGAATACTTCTATGACGACTCTTTCTAGCAAATCCAGTGCCAGGCATCAGCATGAGTATCGCCTTTGCTGCCAATTCAGCGGCACTAAACAGATTATCCAAGTAGGAATACCAAAGTCTTTTTTCTCGTGCAAAATCTGCAGTCTCACAAAACTGTTTCGCTGCGTCAATGCATTTTTGAGCAAAACCCCTATTGTATCTGAAATCGAAAACTATTGTCCATGTATTTTCTATGCGGACAAGCGTAACATGTGCACAGTTGGGGTCTTCAGTTTCAGACAACGTAATTTCGTTCAACCCTTCGACTTCATTTTCGTATATTGGGTCATTTTTTTGCTTTGAAACACCAGACTTGAGTCTTACTTTCGCGATAGCCTTAATTTCATCGTTAATCCTAACTTGGCAAGGCCTTGTATCCCAGAAAATAATTTGAGCCGCGTGCAAGTTGAAGTTTCTAGGGAGTCCACGTCTTTCAATCTCCGGAATAACATATAAAGTCATCAAATCGGAAAGGAGATTCTGCGCTTCTGTATTGTTTAACACAGGTATCACATTTATGGACGTATATTTTTATATTTGCCTGAAACAAGTCGCGGCATATCTATTGTGCTATGCGGAAAAGATACTAGACCTAGGGAGGGCGTGTGTGTCTTCCCAGAAGCCGTCCTATTTCGTGCCTATTAGAATGGTCTAGTCTGTTGTTGTGTGTGTGCACACTGTTTGTCTGGTTAAGTTTTATCTTTGTGAAAGCCGTTACTGTGCAGGTGGAAGAGAGGCTAAGAGAGTTGCGTGTGGTCATCCGTGTTGGCGGTTCGGTCGTGGCGTCGCCGATTAACACTGAACTCATCAGCGAATACATTGACGTGCTGAAACAATTAGAAAAACAAAAACATGAAGTAGTGCTCGTCGTCGGCGGCGGCACCCTAGCCAGAGACTACATCAAACACGCCAAAGACTTGGGCTTAAACGAAGCAGAACAAGACACGGTCGCGATTACCGTATCCCGCCTAGTCGCACAGTTGTTTGCGCTCAAGTTGAACAAGACCGCAACGATACCGACTACATTAGAAGACGTAGCCCAAATGCTAAGCAAGATCAAAAACAAAACCGTCGTGATGGGCGGACTAAAACCAGGCATAACCACAGACGCGGTCGCGGCTCTGGTCGCCGAAACAGTCAAAGCAGACCTACTCGTAAAAGCCACAGACCAAGAAGGCATCTACACACGCGACCCGAGAAAACACAAGGACGCCAAAAAACTCGACCACCTAAGCTTCGACGATCTAACACGGCTATTCGAACAGAACAAGCACAAGGCAGGCATACACCAAATCATCGACCCCGAAGCCATCAAAATCCTCCACAAAAACAGAACAAAAACAGTCGTCGTCTCAGGCTTCAAACCACAAAACGTTCTGCATGCAGTGAAGGGAAAGAAAATCGGCACTATAATCGAGTAAAAGTGCCTATTGGAAGCAGTATGCTACTTCTTTAAACTCCCTTGCCAGTTTGATTGCGTCTTTCTTTACTTTCGCAGGTTCTTCTTTATCCATAATCACGCGTTTCATAAGCACCGCAATTTCCCGCATTTCCCTCTCCTTCATCCCTCGCCTCGTTACTTCGCACGCGCCAAGACGCACACCGCAATCTGCGATTAGGTTCGCCTTTTCCAGTTTCTCTGCAACGGCTCTTCCCCGCTTGTACCCGCCATAATCGAGGAAAACTTGATGCGACCGTGTAAAGCCAAACTTTCTACAGACAACCGGAAAACCAAAATCACCCAGCGCCTTCGCCAACGCCTGCGCGTTCTTAACCACCTGCGCCGCATACTGTTTTCCAAACTTCTTCATCTCCGCCAAGGCCAAAGTCAACGCCGCAATACGGTTCCAATGCGCGTTGTCCACAAAAGCCGGAAACAAATGCTTCTTCATCTTTTCTCCATGTTCCTTGTCCGCGAGAAACATGCCACCTTGAGGTCCGAAGAAACTCTTGTGCGTCGAGCCAAAAAGCACATCCGCGCCCTCTTTCAGCGGGTCTTGAAACGCTTTGCCTCCAATCAAGCCCAACACGTGCGAACCATCATAACCCACATGCGCCTCAACCTCACGCGCCGCCTTCGCAATTTCGCGCACTGGATGGGGAAACAAGAACAAACTCGCACCGAAAACGACCACCTTAGGCTTTACTTGACGGATTAGTTCTATTGTTTCTTCGGTTTTGATGTTCATCTTCTCTTTCGAAAATGGGAAAGCCACTGTCTTGTATTTTAGGAACCTCGGCAGTGCTTTTTTCCACATGCCCGGGTACCCGCCGTCCGCATCCGAAACGCAGACGACCGTGTCTCGGGGTTTTGTGAAGTTGGCGAAGAAGATAAGGTCAGCGACGTGTCCTGAAAGCGGGCGCAGGTCGGCGGTTTCGGTGTTGAAAACTTGTTTCGCCATTTTTTCGCCGTAGGCTTCGATTTCGTCGATGAATCGCGTGCCCATGTAAAACTTGTAGCTGGAAGTGTAGCGGTGGGCTAAATCAGAAGACAGAAGCGCTCGGGCTTGGGGGCTCATCACGTTTTCCGAAGGAATAAGATTAACACACTCGCGCCCACGCCACTGTTTATGTTTCTTCACTAGGCTCAGGATTTCGTCAATCAAACTCTACACACCTGCCTTGGCTTTCTTTAAAGTCAAAAGGAATATTTGACAATTATCCATCAGCAAAGCGTTTCCCATGCTGTCAGCGTTGTTCTAGAAAATGGATTTATAAAGCCACGCTGAGAGGAATATTTGTGGTAGGTTTTCCATTGTCTGGTGAGGACGAGGTCAAGCTGGAGTTTGAGCTTCGAGGCAAGGCTTGGAAGGTTTACTGGCTCCTCTTGAAAAAAGGCTCTCCTATGAGCGCCCGGGAGGTTCAAAGAGCCCTCCACTTCAGCAGCCCCAGCGTAGCGCAGCACCATCTTGAACGACTGTGCGATTTGGGCTTGGTCGAAAAACAGGGCGCCGGAAGCAATTACCTCTTAACCAGTGAGGTCAAAATCGGGGTGCTCAAGCATTTCGTCAAGCTGGGAAGGCTCCTGTTTCCGAGATACTTTTTCTACGCTGTTTTTTCCACGACCTTCTACCTAATCTACCTCACCCTACTCATGCATTCTTTTTCTCAGGAAAACCTTTTCATCATGGTCTTCGGCGCCGTCGTGTCGGTGGTGTTCTGGTATGAGGCGATTCGTGTTTGGTTGTTGAAGCCGTTCTAATTTCTGGACAGGATGTACCAGAAACTAGGATAATATCAAAGAATGCCCCCTTTAACATGTGGTGTAACGGCATTGCAGAAACAGATTAAACAGAAGACAGGAATCTACGGCATCATCGCGGTTTTCTTGGCGGTTTCTTTGGGTCTCGTTATCCTCAATGTCGGCTTCCGTGTCATACTACCTTCCGTCAGCGCGTTGAACACGTTTTCTTCTTACGAGGAATTGGAAAACTACCTCAAAAACTCTCAGAAGACTCCTTACTACTACGTGAAAGTCTTAGATATTCCAAAAGTGATGCTACCCGCGGGTCAATCTCCAACGCCGATGTTCTTTAGAAGTGTCTTGCCGCAGGCTTTGGATGCGCAATCGATCGGGGTGCCTGAAAGTGGTCCACAATATTCAACGACGAACGTTCAAGTCGCAGGCGTGGACGAAGCAGATACTGTAAAAACTGATGGAGAATACCTGTACATTGTTTCTGGGAACAACATAACCATAATGAAAGCGTATCCGGCAGCAGAAGCCCAAATTGCTTCGAAGATAAGTCTTAACGGTACCGTTCGAGGAATCTTCGTCAACGACGGCATCTTGGCGGTCTTTGAGGAGTCCTACTTTTACCAAGCAGTTGAGCCCTACTACGTCGTAAACGCGACAGAAATGCTCCCACGAGATTTGAGCTACTTCTCGTACAGTGTTGGCAGCGAAACATTCGTAAAACTCTACGACATCTCGAACAAATTCGCTCCGTCACTGCGACAAACGGTGTCAATCAACGGCACTTACTTCAACTCGAGGATGATCGGCGAATACGTTTATTTGGTGACTAATCAGCCCGCTTACTGGCATGATTCCAAAATCGTTCCCCTCATACTATCGTGGTCAAGCAATTCGGAAACAGCGCCCGCAAACAGAATTCATTATGCCAACGTGTCTGACAATTCTTATGCTTTCGTGACTGTTGTCGCCATAAACCTGTTCGACTTGACAAAACCCGAATATAAAATATTCCTGCTAGGCACTGCGAGTGCGATGTATGTTTCTTTGAACAACATCTACATAACGATGCCACAATGGCACTACGAAACCAACACAGTTGAGACTTTGATCTACAGGGTTCGCATACAAGAAGACAAAATCGAGAACGCGGCAAGTGGCAAAGTTCCCGGAACAGTGCTCAACCAGTTCTCCATGGACGAACACTTGGGATACTTCCGAATAGCAACAACTGTAGGCTTTGCGGGTTTCATGGGTTCAGATTCAGGTCCACGGAACAACCTGTACGTGCTTAATGCTGACCTTGCCGTGGTTGGGGCGCTGGAGGGTCTTGCGCCCGGTGAAACTATTCATTCGGTGAGATTCATGGGCTACAAAGGCTACGTCGTCACGTTCAGGAAAATCGACCCGTTCTTCGTGATAGATTTGGCAAACCCGAAAGACCCGAGGGTTTTGGGAGAACTGAAAATCACGGGGTACTCTGACTATCTGCATCCTTACGATGAAAACCACATCATCGGCATCGGAAAAGAAACCGTTGCTGGAGACGGAGATTTCTCTTGGTACCAAGGAGTAAAAATATCCCTCTTCGACGTGACGGACGTTGAAAACCCGAAGGAAATCGCAAAGTTCCTAATAGGTGACAGAGGAACCGAATCTCCAGTTTTGACGGACCACAAAGCCCTATTGTTCGACAAGGCTAAGAACCTTCTCGTAATTCCAGTCTTGGAAGCCAAGAAAAATGTGACAACGCATCCTGAACCGTGGGAGTACGGCGAATTCGTTTATCAAGGCGCCTACGTTTTCAGCATCACTTCTGGCGGGCTCAGTCTGAGGGGTCGAATTACACACATCACGAACGACACAGAACTGAAATACTTTTACTGGTATCAATCCCAGCCCAACTTCGTCTACAGGTCGCTCTACATAGGCAACGTGCTTTACACAATCTCTGACGAGAAAGTCAAGATGAACAACTTGGACACGCTCGGAGAAATCAACCAAGTAGAACTGCCTTAACCAACCTCTATTTTTTTCTTTTGTCAATACACGTATTCATTAATCCAGCCAACAAGCCGCTGCTGAAGAGGCTAAAAGCTTAAAATATAGCTTCACTAAGAAGTGTTCAATCCATTCCAATAATATGCCGAGGGAACATCCTTGCACATTCCAATAAAAACCAAAAAATTCGCAGTTATTCTGGTCATTCTACTTCTAACAGTGTATGCGTATCCCCTTTTGCCCAGTGCACATGCGGCGAGCGTCACTTTGACAGTTTCGCCAACAGAAGGTTACGTGGGCGAAAAGATAAACCTTAGCGGGCAAATTGACAACGCTAACGGGAACTACACAGTATTTTTTGATTCGACAAAGGTGGCTAACGGTGCAGCAACCAGTTTGAGAACGTTCACTAACTTCTTCTATGTCCCTCGCGCAAGATATGGAAATCACAGCGTAACCTTACGGGATGATGGCTCGGGCAACACCACGATTGTAAATTTCAAAGTGAAAACATCTTACGAGGTTTGGGCGTTTAACGTTCCAACGTACCCCGCGCAGCTGCAGGAAGGCTCGGTAGTGATAGTTTCTGTCCGAATGTTAGGTGCAAATGCAACTACATCATATCCAAAAAACGTGACCCTGACGACTCCAGCAAACAAGGTTTATTGCAATTCTATGCTTACGCTTACCACTGACGAAAACGGAACAGCAGAAAGTGTGCCCGCCCTCAACTACCCAACGGACTTTCTGCCCGCAGCCGGTCACACCAACTACACGGGCACCTATCAACTTCGACTTTACAAAAACGCAACGACAACCCTCGAAGCACAATCTACATTCACCATCGGATTAACAAATGCTACATTATATCAACGACTTGAGTGGGTGAACATAAAAGCCATGAACTACACGAAACCTAACGAAAGCGCAATCGTAACCATCAAGCTTGGAAACAAGAGTTTAACCTCCCAAACAATCCTTGCGGTAGACGGCATAATCATGTACAACTGGCAGGTTCCAATCAACGCTTCGTCAGGCTCCTACAAAGTAAACGTAACCACGGCTACTCCTAGCGGCACAATCAAATCAATCGCAGACATTCAAAACTTCACTGTCCCCGGTATTTCTGTGAAGATTTTGACGAAAAACCTCGTCGGCGAACCGCTTTCAGGCGTGAACGCAACCATCTACAGAGTTGACCCGTCCAACGCAAGCAAGAAAACCAAAGTAGCCAGCGGGCTTACCAACGCAACCGGATGGATAACGAACACGCTTAGTCAAGGCGGCAATTACACGTTCAGAGCCTTCTGGAAAAGCGTGCTCGTTAACGAAACCCAAGCATTCATCCAAAACGATTCCTCTTGGACCCTGATCTGCCAAATCACGCACATGGAATTCACGGCTAGGGACGGAAAAACAGGTCTTCCCGTGCCTTTCATATTCTTCCGCCTCAACATAAACTACTTCACCTTCACAAATGTCTCCCGCGCAGAAACCGAAGCGTACCAGTCAAACGCCACGGGCAAATGGCTACTTCGCAATCAACTCGTCAAAGCAAACTACACCATCCGCGCCTACCGCACAGAACTCTTGTTCAACACCACGGCTTTCTTTATTCCACAAGGCCAACCGCTGTTCAAAATGAACGTAACGTTGCCTGTCTTTAACCTGACAATACATGCTGAAGACGCTAAACGTGCGTCGTTAGGTGGGTTCCCTGTGAAAATTTACGAATACGCAGGCGGACTATACGATGAAGCAACAACCGCCGTAAACTCTGGAAACGTCACTATCACCGCCACTTTCGGAAGGTATAAGCTCCGCCTCTACAACCCTGCAAGCACGATAGTCCTAAACGAAACCTACTACGCCCTCACAACCGCAAACACATCATTCATCTTACGCGGCGCCATCTACAACGCAAACCTTTCCGTCCACGTAGTGGATTATTTTGGGCAACCAGTATCGAACGTGAGAGTGAAATTTGAACGAGAAGGCACAACCCCAACAATTGTAAACACTGGCGCCAACGGAATCGCCTTCTTTGGAGGCAACGGTTTCATCGGCGGCGACGGATTTGTTTCAATCTACTTTGGCGACGGGGAACCAGTAGAAACTGCCCCGGTTTATGTCGCAGACAACGCCGCGGTCACGTTTGCCCTCGGAAAGTACGTTTCGTTCTTTGGAATGATTGTTGATTCAGCCCAGTTTGGTGTTCTCATCACCCTAATCGTCATAATTGCGCTATTCGTCCTTTTCATGCTCTATCGACGAAGAAAAGGCGTGGTTTCTTCGGAGAAGCCGGCGGAAAAGGAGAGTTAGAATCCAAAAAGCTTTATAATCTCTACAGTGATAGCCAATATTGTCTATGCATACGTGAAAAGTTTTATCGGCTAAACAAGAGAGGTTGGTGCACAAGTTGTCAGAAAGAAAGTGTTCTCCAACATGTGAACTGTTTAAGTGCGGAAAAGCCGCCGCTGTTTTTCGTGGCAACACGATCTGGTGCAGATGGACAGAAGACGACTGCGAAGTCGCAAACTGCACCTATGCGACGTGCATAAAGAGAAGGCTCTTGCCAAAAGGGGTCTGCGGCGAATCCGTGAAAAGAAAAACAGTCGAACACGAGCCAGAAGAAATAAAACCCGCCGTGAGGCTCAAAGGAAAAGCCTTCCGAAGAATAGGTGAAAAAGAAATCTTCTAAAAACCTTTTTTCTCTTTATTCCGCGTCAAAGCCGGATATAAAAGGAATAAATAGTTACTTCTCCGTATCGAGTTTTGGGGCGAATCAAAATGGTGAACCAGAAGATAACGTGTTTAGCCGGCGGAGTCGGCGCTGCAAAGTTTCTCCAAGGACTGGCGAAGGTTGTTCCTGAAAATGACATTTCGGTCATCGTCAACACGGGCGACGATATAGAACTCCATGGGTTGCACATCTCTCCCGATTTGGACATAATTACATACACTCTAGCAGGTATCGTGGACGAAGAGAAGGGCTGGGGAATAAAGGGCGACACCTTCCAGTGCCTTGGGATGTTGAAAAACTATGGTCTTGAAACATGGTTTAACCTTGGCGACAAGGACCTGGCCACGCACGTTTACCGCACCCGACTTCTAAGCGAAGGCTTCACCCTGACCGAAGTAACAAGCAAAATTTGCCAACAGCTCGGGCTTCTGGAAACGATTCTGCCCATGACGAATGACCCATTTGAGACAAGAATCATAACCGACAAGGGCGAAATGCATTTTCAAGAATACATGGTCAAACACAGCATGCAACCGAGCGTGACGGGTGTAAGATTTGAGGGTGCTGAAAAAGCCCAACCAACTCCAGAGGTATTGAACGCCATACTCGAGGCTTCCAGAATAATCGTCTGTCCGAGCAACCCCATCGTCAGCATAGGAACAATCCTTTTAGTAAAAGGCATCAGGGAGGCGTTAAGGAGAACTGGGGCTAAAATCGTTGCTATAAGCCCCATTATCGCGGGCACGGTTGTAAAAGGTCCAGCAGAAAAATTAATGCGAGGCTTGGGGTTAGAGGTTTCGGCGTGGAGTGTGGCGAACCTTTACAAGGATTTCTTGGACGTTTTCATTCTCGACGCTATGGATAAAGAGCAGAAGTCACGGGTCGAGACGCTGGGCGTTCGCGCTGTTGTGGTTGACACTTTGATGAAAACCATTGACGATAAGGTTCGCTTGGCTAAGGTTGCGTTGTCTTGTTGATGAAAAAAGGCGTTTGCTAAACCGCTTTTATCCGCTTAACCACGGGCGGTCTAATCTTCTTAAGCACCCGAAAGCCACAGACCGTGCATTTTATTCCGCCGCCTCGGTGTTCGAGTTCTTCAGTAAATACCTTTGCGCCACATTTTACGCACTCGTAGACGAGCCTAACGTTTCCTTCTTCAGCCACAAACATTCCTCGGTTTAGTTTAACCATGCAAATTTCGGATTTAAACGTTTCCAAACCCCAAAAACCACAGCATGGTTTAAAAGGTTTGGCGTTTACTAATTCAAAACCAAACATAAAACCAGAGGAAACCCTTTGACGAACAAGGAATTGCGTCCGGGCGCGGAAGTTGCCAGAGGCGCCACCTACATTTTCCTTCAGGGCTTGACCTCGGCTGCCTTGGGCGTGGTTTACATAGTCTTTCTGACCCGTCTGCTTTCGCAAGAAGAAATAGGAACCTTCGGTGTGCTCACTTTCATACTAGGCTTGGTTCAGACGGTAGGGTTGCTGGCGCTTCCGTCCGCCACTATCAAGTACATTGCCCAGTTTATCGCAGAAGGTAACCGAGACAAGGCGAAGGCAGTCGTCACCCGAGTCTTGCAGGTTTCGGTAGTCCTTGCGATTGCTGCTTTTGCGGTTGTTTTTGCATTGTCAAGTTGGATTTCTAGCACGCTGTCAACCCCAATTATTGTCATTCAAATCTTGGCTTTGGCCTCAATCCTCGTTGTGCTGCTCTTTCAAACAGTAGGGTTTTTGCAGGGACTCCAGAGGCTGCGTGAAGTTGCGGCAATCAACCTGCTCTACACGGTAATTCAGTACGGCTTGGCCCTTTATCTGGTGTATGCTGGGCTTGGGCTTCTCGGCGTTATCGTCGGCTGGACAACCGGCCTCATCGTCTCCACCATAGCAGCGTTAGCATTAACGGCGAAAAATTTGGGCGTGGTTGGGAAATCTTACGAACTAAAACCTTTACTACGTTTTTCGACGCCAATTTACATTTCAGCCATCCTTGGCTTCCTTATCCTCTGGGTTGACCAGCTTTTCGTACTTCCGTACATGGGGCTTGCGACCTTTGGTGTCTATAACATCGCGAACCGTGCAGCCGTCGTGCCGGGGCTGGTTTCGAGTGCATTGCTGGCGGCTTTGTTTCCAAAGCTTTCCCAGTTGTATACCGAGCTTGGGAAGGACAGTTTAGAAAACGCTTTTACCGTTGCCACTCGCTATGCGGTTTTAGTGGGTTTTCCTATGATACTGTTGGTCGCTGTTTTGGCTTATCCGATAATGATTCTCTTCGCCGGAGCACAATACGCGCCAGCCGCGCTTCCGTTGACCATACTCTGCGTCGCCTCGCTTTTTCACGCGTTGGGCGTGGCAATCGGTCCAACCCTCTATACCCTCGAACGAACTGGCATAGCATCAGTGATCGCGTTCGTTTCAGTCGTGGCTGATGCCGTGTTTTCTTTCGTTTTAATCGCCTTTTTCGGCATGGGCATGATTGGCGCTGCACTTGCGAAAGTAGTTGCTGCAGTAATCGGCTTCTTTTTCGGCACCTTTGTTTTGGCACAGTTTATCAAAGTGAGATTTGACACTGAGATGTTGTGGAAGGTGTCGCTCGCTTGTTTTTGCATGATTTCCATAATCTTGGGCTTTGACTTTGCGAGGCAACAATTAAGCGGTCCGCCTTACCAATTTCTTGTTTTCCAACTTCGCCTACTTCCAGTATACGTCCTTCTCGGCGCGGTTGCGTTTTTCGTCGCAATCATGGCTTTGGGCGCCGTTAAAAAAGCAGACGTTGAATTATTCCATGAATACCTGCCAGGCAAATTAAAATGGGTTGCTGCTTTGCTGGGGCGTTTTGTTAAACGAGAATCATCTTGAAAAAGGGAGAAACCATTGAAAAAACGTGGTTTCCGCTTGTTGCTTGAGGATAAATTGAAGCCAGAAGAGTTGAGATTTGTTTTTAAATCATACGACATCGTCGGCGACATCGCGGTAATCCGTGTTCCCGGAAAACTGGAACACAAAAGCATTCTCATCGCAGAGGCGATCATGCAACATCATAGTAACGTGAGGTCGGTTTGGCGCCAAACAAGCGCTGTCAGTGGCGAGTACCGTTTGCGTAAGCTAGAGCACGTTGCTGGTGAGAGAAGAGCCACGACCACGTACCGAGAATACGACTGCGTTTTCAGGGTTGACTTGGAAAAGTGTTATTTTTCTCCTAGGCTCTCGTTTGAACGAATGCGCGTTGCACGCCTCGTTAAGCCCCGTGAAGTCGTGGTCAACATGTTCGCAGGCGTGGGCAGCTTCTCCATAATCATCGCCAAACATTCCGAAGCCGACAAAATCTACTCCATCGACGTTAACCCAGCCGCATTCCAATACATGCGAGAAAATGTCCTCCTCAACAAAGTCTTAAACCGAGTTGTTCCGTTAAAAGGCGACGCAAGAGCCACAATCACAGAAAAATTGGCAAACACCGCTGACAGAGTCCTCATGCCCTTGCCTGAAAAAGCGTACGAATACCTTGACGTTGCAGTCGAGGCGTTGAAGCCCGAAGGCGGATGGGTACATTATTATGATTTTGTGCAAGCAAGAAAGAACGAAGACCCTGTTGATAAGGTGAAGTTGAAGGTGTCAGAAAAACTGTCTAGGATGGACGTGAACTTTACCATACCTTCAAGCCGTTTAGTGCGGGACACTGGACCGTGGTGGCAACAAATCGTGCTGGACATACAAATCTAAAGGCGACGCTAAAGGCTGCGGTAAATCTTTTATGTCAAAGCGACTTTAGTTTCACCAATAGAAGGAATACAAGATGAAGAAAAAACTGATGGACATCCTCGCCTGCCCCATCGACAAGTATTATCCACTCGAGTTGCACGTTTTTGAGGAGAAGGACGAGATTGTTGAAGGCTTAATCGTTTGTCCAAAATGCAATCGTTGGTATCCCATCCGCGAAGAGATTCCAGAAATGCTGCCCGACGAACTGCGAGAAGAAGCCGACGAAATGCCTTTCTTAAAAAAGTGGAAGGACAAAATCCCGAAACAGATTCTGGAAGAAGGCAACCCGTTCAATCTAAAAGGCAAGGTTAAGAAGAAGAAAGAGGCTTAGAGCCTCAGTTTTACGGCACTGTTTTTTTGTGAAGACTTGAACGCTGCTTCCGCGATTTGAAGCGCCTTTAACCCGTCTTCGCCCGTGACCGAGGGTATTCGGTTGTGTAAGACGCAGTCTGCAAAGTGTTTTAGTTCCTGCTTGAGGGGTTCTTGCCAAACATGCCTCGGCGTCGTGCTTTGTCCGGCGGTTTCTACGGTGATTTCTTGAGTGATGTAGTTGAGGTTCAGGATGGCTCGGCTTCCGGTCACCATGAGGTTTCGGGTCTTGTACGGCGTGAGCCAATTAGCCTCGACGAAGGCGGTCTTCCCTCTTTCAAAAGTCAGCATAATCTGCGCATAGTCCTCATATTTCGAGTGCCTGAGGTTGCCGATTTTTGCGAAGACCGCGGTTGGGTCTTCCTCGAAAACGTAACGCATGATGTCAATGTCGTGGATTGCCGTGTCCTTGACCACTCCGACGTCGCCGATTCTTTCCGGCCACTCCGAGACCCTTTTGGAAGTCGCAGAAACCAACGTGCCGATTTCGTCCCTGTCGACCATGGTTTTCACGGCTTGAACGCCCGGGTTGAATCTTTCAATAAACCCGACCATGAGCGTGATGTTTCGTCTTTCCGCTGAATCGACGATTCTCTTTGCCTCTTTGACCGTTCTTGCGATGGGCTTTTCCACTAAAACATCTTTTCCCGCCCTAATCGCCCTTGTTGCTTCTATGGCGTGGGTGGTTGTCCAAGTGCAGATGCTGACGGCTTGAATGTCCTTTCGCTTTAACAGTTTTTTGCTGTCCGTGTAAGCGTCGACTTTGTACTGTTCCGCGATGGCGGCGGCGCGTTCCCTGTTCACGTCGCAGACGGCTTTCAACTCTGTTTCGGGCAGTTCACTGAAAACCCGCACGTGGTTCCTGCCCCAGAACCCTATCCCAATCACGGCAACGCCGAGTTTTGTCATTTTTTCCAAACTCCTCTGCCGAAGCCGCGGTAGATTAGTCCTTCTCTTTCCGCTTTCGCGGGGTTAATAACGTGGCCCATGTCGACTACGGCGGCGGGCTTCTTAGCCAGAAACTTGAACCGTCTTAGGTTTATGCGTTTAAAACTGTTATGCCCCACTGCGATGAGGAGGCAGTCTTGGCCTTCCATGGCTTTCAGCAACGTTCTCGCCGGCGGATAGCCCAACTCTTCGAGTTCTTCGTACGTGTAGAACGGGTCAAAAACCTGCACGTAAACGTTCTTGGCCTTCAGTTTTTTCACGATGTTCGGCGTGAGTGAGCCGCGGGGTTCTTTTATATTCGGTCTGTAGGAAACGCCCAAGACAGAAACCTTTGTTCTGGCTAAGGGTTTGCCACATGCCTCCATAGCGTCTCTGACTAATTGGACTGCGTGGTTTACCACATCGTCGTTTAGTTCTCTCGCCAGGTTGGTCATCCGCAGTTTTGCGCCAACATTTTCCGCCTCATCAATAAGCAGATACGGGTCTTTGGGAATGTGCCCCGCCACTATCCCAGGAACCAGTATGTGGCAGTATGGGTCGGTGTTAACCGCTTTCTGCACTTCCAAATAATCTACGCCGATTTTTTCACAGAAGCAAGCAAACTCGTTTGTTAGGGCTAAGTTTGCGTCGCGGTAGACGTTCTGGAACAGCTTCACGGCTTCCGCCACTTTAATGCTGCCTACTTCAACAGTACCCGCCCTCACAATCGTGCTCCAAACCAACGACGCTGCACTCAAACTTCGCCTATCTAATGCGCCCACGACCTTTGGATAACTCTGGACATCACGCAAAACTCTGCCCGAAGTGGCGCGAATTGCGCTGTAGGCCAACCCAAAATCTGTGCCGCCTTTCAAGCCCGACGCGGTTTCCAAGGTCTCCTTGACCAAGGTCTCAGTCACCCCTGGACCTACGGTGCTGGCTAAAAGAAACAAGCTTCCCGCGTGCATTCCCATGCCGATGTCCTTGCACGCTTTTTCCAAGGGCGAATAGTCGGGTCTTTTCTTCTCGTCCAGCGGGGTTTGCACGACAGGTATGATGACGTCGCTTGACGCGGCGGCTGAGCGGGTTTCGTTTGAAGGAATAAACCGCTTTTCTTTCACGTGCTTCCTTAACAATGGGTCTAATTCGGGCTCAAAAAATGGCGCCTTTCCTCTCTTCAGCGACGCGACCACTTGGGGATTAACGTCTACGCCTATGACTTTGAATCCTGCTTCAGCGAATAGAACTGCGTGAGGTAGTCCCATGCGTCCGCAGCCTACGACCGCAACGGTGTAGTTGGCGCGTTTTTCAGGAGTGTCGATGTCGTCTTTTTTGAGCGTTAATAAGTTGTGCATTTTTTGGCATTCTCTCCAATTTGGCGAAGGTAATCCTATGCTTACTTGATTTGAGTTATATAACGGTTGTTTTGCGTTTCAATTCCAAAGAGTTTCCGTGAACCTCAATGTTTGCTGCCGGTTATCAGAACTTTCTCGGGGTAAAGACCATTATTTGTCTTCTAGTTTGACGACTTTGCAGCATCTTCGCTCGAGGTGCCCCATCAAATCTACGCCCGCTTTCGCTCTCTCTTCTTCTTCCTCAAGATGTTTTTGGGAGCTCACTTGTTTGACGCGGTTGTAGTTGTCGACTACGAACGGGTACCATTCCCGCTGGTACTCTGTGTGCTTGCAGGAAAGGTAGTCGCCGCAGAGTAGGCAACTTTCCAGTTTCTCCGTAGCCGCGCATTTTCTGTTTTCGCAGTCTGGGTTTCCGCCACCGTCGAGACACATTGGACATTGTGCTTGAGAAAACCATTCTAAGCCTTTTCGGAATTCCTTGAAGCTGAACGATTTGACTGCTGAATCAACCCAATCGTAACGAACCGTGTCGACGAGCCTCTTCAACTCGCCCGCCATCGCCTTTACACGACCATTACCGTTTGGACATTGACCACAATAAACGCCACAAATTCCGTACTGACGATTTCCTTTTCCCATCGCGTAACAGCCTCGCACGATTTAGATGATGATAAAATCAGAAAAAGGGTTTAAAACTTTCGTGCATCCTTTTTTCTCTGGCTTATGTTAAGATAATCGATGTCAAAGCTGATTATTTTGTTGGTTTGGTTTTGTATCTTGTTTTTTCTGAGAAAAGGTCCATCACTCTTGAGGGGCTTCGGAATTTTGCGGAGTGTTTCGCTTGGGCGGGGATGACGTATTCGTCGCCTTTTTTGACGATTCTTGGTTTGCCGTTGATGGTTAACTCCATCTCTCCTTCTATCATGAGCCCCCATTGAGGATAGTCGTGACTGTGTTCGGGTACTAGTGCGTGGGGCTCCATTTCGAAGAAAACCAGTTGCTGTTTCTCGCCTTGTAGTATCCATGCGCGGATGCCCCTAACCGGAACGTCTGCTTCTGGCAAACCTGTTATGACTTGAGGGAAATCTCGCATACGCTCCACTCGCAGAAGCATAAAGAAAACAAAGTATTAAGGTTTGCACCGTCACCTGCAACGTAGAAACAAGTTCTGAGGTCGCAGGGGTTTGTAAAGATTTAGGCTTTGATTTTCTTCATTAATTGGCTGAGTTGTGCTTTGTGTTTTTTGACGAGTTGTTTGGCTTTCTGTCTTGTTTTTGCTTCGGCGTAGAAGCGGAATATGGGCTCGGTTCCGCTGGGTCTGATGAGGATTGAGCTCTTGTCTTCGAACCACAATTTAACCCCGTCGGTCGTATCGGGCTTATATTTTTGCATTGATTCAGTAAAAGCCTTCAATAGTGGCTCCTTTAATCTGTTCGGGCACCCTATCTTGTCCTTTTCGATGAAATACCTCGGCAATTCGCCTAACAGCAGCGACAGTTTTTTGCCCGTCTTCGCCATAATATCCAGAATCAAAGCCGTAGTCATCGCGGCGTCGCGGACAGCTTGATGCGGACCGTAGAACACTCCGCCGTTCTCTTCGCCGCCCAGCTTCGCCTTCAGCTTCTTCATCGTCTGCGAAACAACCGTGCTCCCGACTTTGGTCCAGACTATTTTTCCGCCGTAAGTGTCCGCAATCTCCTTGACCAAGTAGGACGAGCTCACAGGCGTGACAATCGAGGCACCCTTATTCTTGAGTAGAAAATACTTCACGATAAGCGCGAAGGTGCGGTCGCCCGCGTGAATCTCGCCCTTCTCATCAACGAATACGGAACGGTCAGCGTCACCGTCAAAAGCCACACCAAAATCAGCGCCCAACGTTTTCACAGCAGTTGCCAAGTCGCCAAGGTTCTCTGGGCGGGGTTCGGATGGGCGGTTTGGGAAAGTGCCGTCAACGTTCGCGTTCAGAGCGGTGACTTTGCATCCCAAATCTCGGAGTAAATAGGGCGATGCGAGTCCGCCTGCGCCGTTGCCGGGGTCGATAACCACGTGAAAGCGTTTTTTCTGGATGGCTTTGATGTTTATGTGGGTTTTGACGGCTTCGACGTACTCGTCCAAAATCCCATGCAGCAGGATGGTTTGGCCGATTTTGTTCCACTCGGCTAGTTTGAATTTTTCGTCGAAGTAGGTGTTTTCGATTTTTATTTCGTCCTCGCGTGCAATTTCTATGCCATCGTTGCCGGCTACTTTAATACCGTTGTATTCAGGCGGGTTGTGCGAAGCAGTGATTATAACGGCGCCGTCCATCTTGTGCTTTTTCACGACGTATTGGATGGCTGGTGTGGGTGCAGTGCTAACGTCGTATACGTCGCAACCTGTTGCGGTGAGTCCACTCATGACGGCGTGGGCGAACATGATGTTGCTTGTTCTGCCGTCGTAGCCGACTAGCAGTCGTCCGCCTTTAAAGAACGTTCCAATGGCGCTTCCAATTTTTATCACAAACTCTGGCGTCAGGTCACGGTTGACTACGCCCCTTATTCCGTTCGTGCCGAACAGTCGCTTTTCTTGGCTCATATTCTTTTTTCACCGCTTTCTACATCAGGCATTTTGACGTGAGCACGCTTTCAGAGACTTCTCTTGATGGGCAAACGGTGACGCCCTGGGTGAACGTGACGTTGTCTTTTATCATGGCATAGTCGCCCACGATGCAGTTGTCCTCGATTTTCACCCACTTGCCGACAATAGCCCCTTCGCCAATGATTGCGCCTTTGATGGACGAAAAATCAGAGATTATTGCGTTTGGGAAGACGATGGAGTTTTCTATGCGCACACCTTTACCTACTGTAGCGTTGTCTCCTATCGCGGCGTATGGTCCGATTTTCGATTTTTCTTCTATCTTCACATCCTTCCCAATCACTACGGGGTTCTCTATTTCTGCGTCTTTTTTTATGTTGACTTGTCTTGTTTTGGTGAGTCTGTGTTTTTCCGCGTCAAGCAGGAGTCGGTTGGCTCGCAAGTAGTCCTCATGTTTACCGATGTCTACCCATAAGCCTTCAAAATTGTACGCGTAAAGCCGTCTTTTCGCCGCAAGTTTTGGAAACACTTCGCGCTCTATCGACAGCCGCTGTCCTTCAGGTATGTAATTGAAGACTTCGGGCTCGAGCACGTAAACGCCCGCATTGATGAGGTTGCTCGGGGCTTTTCCTCTCGGCGGTTTCTCTATGAATTTTATGACTTGATTGTTCTTCGTGAGTTCTACTGTGCCGTAGCGGCTTGGGTCTTCCACCTCGTAAAGCATAATCGTGGCGGTGGCGTTGGTTTTTTTGTGTTTTTTCACGACGTCAGCGTAGTTTATGGTGGTAAAGATATCGCCATTTAACACGAGAAAGGGCTCGTCATGCCCGATGAGGTCTTCGGCTTTTTTTATCGGTCCACCTGTTCCGAGCGGCATGGTTTCTCGCGAGTAATGCAACTTCATGCGGTAAGCCGTGTTGCCGTACCGATGCACAAACGCTTCAGCCATGTAGTTCACTGCCAAAATTATCTCGTCGACTTTGCTTTTTGCAAGGTTTTCCAGTGTCCAGTCGAGTAGGGGTTTGTTGCCGATGGGAAAGAGAAGTTTGGGTCTCGTGCAACTGAGCGGTCGCAGTCTTGTGCCGAAGCCGCCGGCGAGAATTACTGCTTTCAAGTTTTGCACTCTCTTCGGTTTTGTACGATATTTATGAAGATGAGTAAAATAAGCTATTCCCACTCTATGGTCGAGGGAGGCTTGTGCGTTATGTCGTAGACTACACGTGTGACTTGGGGGATTTCGTTCGTGATTCTTGTGGAAATCTTCTCTAACACTTCGTGCGGGATTTTTGCGAAGCTGGCAGTCATGGCTTCTCGGCTTTCCATGGCTCTAACCGCAACCGTGTAGCCGTACGCTCGTGCGTCGCCTTTCACGCCCGTGCTTTTGGTGTCGGTTAAAACCGCAAAATACTGCCACAGGTTGTCTTTTAAGCCGCTTTTTTCGATTTCGTCCGTGACGATTTTGTCGGCTTTTCGCTCAATTTCCAACTTCTCCTCAGTGACTTCGCCAACAATCCGCACCGCCAAACCTGGTCCTGGGAAGGGCTGGCGTAGAACGATTTGCGAGGGGAGTCCGAGTTTTTGTGCGACTTGTCTTACTTCGTCTTTGTAAAGGTCTCTCAAGGGCTCCACTATGCCTTTGAACTCCATTTTTGTGGGCAACCCGGCGACGTTGTGGTGGGTTTTTATCTTGTCGGAGAATTTTCTGAATCCCGATTCGATACGGTCTGGATAGATCGTGCCCTGCACCAAATAGTCTGCGCCTGTTTTGCGGGCTTCTTCTTCGAAAACGCGGATAAACTCCTCGCCGATTATTTTTCGTTTGCTTTCAGGGTCGACTACACCGCGGAGTTTCTCCAGAAACCTTGCTCGGGCGTTTACGGTTGTGAAGTTTATTGGGAATTTTTGGAAGGTTCTTTGAACGAATTCTGGTTCGCCTTCGCGCATGAAGCCATGGTCTACGAAAACTGCGGTTAGGTTTTTGCCTATGGCCTTGGCTGTGATGGCTGTTGCGGTGCTGGAGTCTATGCCTCCGCTGAGAGCGATGATAGCTTTCTTGTTGCCCATCTGCTGTTTTACTTCCGCGGTGGCTCTTTCGATGAAGTCTTCCATGGTCCAGTTTGGCTGACACCAGCAGACTTTGAACAGAAAATTCTGTAGCATCTTCATTCCATTCGCAGTGTGGACGACTTCGGGGTGCCACTGAAGCCCATAAATCGGCTTCTGCTTGTGCCTGAAAGCGGCGATCGGCGTGTTTTCTGTGTGAGCGAGTGTTTCGTAGTCTGGCGGAAGCGAGAAAACGGTGTCGCCGTGGCTCATCCAAACTTTCTCTTGCCTAGAGAGTCCTTCCAAAACGCCTACTGCACGGTCAACAGTTGCAATGGTGATGCCAAACTCTTTCCCCCCGCTTTTCACGCTCCCGTGGGCTAAATAGGCCAAGAGTTGATGTCCATAACACAAGCCGAGAACAGGCAAGCCCAAGTCTAGAATGTCAGGGTCTAGTTTTGGCGCGTCTTTTTCGTAGACGCTTTGTGGTCCGCCTGAGAGGATTAGTCCTTTGATGTTGAATTTTTGTTTGTATTTTTCGATTTCGTCCGGTGTGATGTCGTGTGAGACGATTTCTGAATAAACATTGTTTTCTCTAACTCTTCTGCCTATAAGGTGACAGTATTGTCCACCAAAGTCCAGCACTAACACGGTGTCAAACTGCATGGATGTATCATTAAACATTTAAAAATTTAAACTTTATTTAGATAAAAATTTAAATGAATATGGAAATTTACCAGAACAGGATTTTATCGGGAGCAACTTCGATGACGCATCGGATTTTTGAATCGAACAACGGGATGCCCATGTTGTCTCGTCCTAGTTCGTCGAGTTTAATGTATTCTACGCCTTGTGTGCCTCGGGCTTTATTGAAGAGTCGGTTATACTTGTCTATGTGGACTCGCGTATGCCTTCTGAACTCTGCTTCGTCTTCTTGGACGCATGCTTTGCCCCGCATAATCACTGCCTCATCACGATAATTGTACACAGTCAAGGTCACGTGCGGGTTCTTTGATAGGTTCTTCACTTTAACCGACTTTCGGTCAGTCTGCACGTACACTTTGCCCCCGTCGTAAGTGAAACAAACAGGCACAACATGCGGACGACCACGAACGTCAACGGTGGCAAAACAGGCAATCTACTCATTGCCCAAAAACGTCTTCATGTCAGCCAACGATTTCGGCATAGCCACCACTCGCACAACTTTTCGCTCTAATCATAATTAGGCTTTACCAAACAAAGCAAACAATCTTGTATTCGTCTGACCTCTCAGAGAACCAGCAATTCTCTCTCACATTTGCGGCATATTTGGATCATACAGTGAACGGGGGAGGGTCTAGAGTCGACGCGTACAGAAACCTGGAAGACTTCCTCAACATGGTGCTATGCAGAAACGATACCTAGACTAGGAAGACGCGTGTGTGTCTTCTCACAGAGCTCTGAAGAGCCTAAAAAGTGACAAAAAAGGTCTAATCATATTTGTATCGTATAGTGAAGAGGGTCTAGAGCTGCGTCGAGAAGCACTCACCAGCAAAAACGCTTTTAAAACTCAACAACCCCAGAAACAACAGAGGCATCGTCCTAAATGCAGAAACAGTGGAAAAACCTTAACGTCGACTTAAAACTTCTTGCAGAGACAATCCAAAATGCCTACACACAAAAAAGAGGACTAAGAACCAAACAAAAAACTACCAAAAACAGGTGGCAAATCAGGATAATTCTCAGCGATCCGCGAACACCAGGAGCCATGAACGTGATCATAACTGGCGCACCCAACAACTTCACGATCGAAACAAAGGCAACCGAAATCGAAGACGATGCGATAAAAATGGGTTTATCCACTGCGTTCTTCGGCGGGGGCTACATCATATACAGCAGCGTGAAAACCCGCGAAGAACTAGAAAAACTCGAAAAAGAATTCTGGGCGACAATCGAAGAAACCATAGCAAGACACGCCAACACGGCAACCAAAGCCGCTAAAAAGTTCTAGCCCTCACGCAACCAGGTGGTTTTTCTTCTCAGAGCTAAAGTATCAAATCCCCGATGAATCCTCCCACGATTCCTCCCAGAAAAAACATGAACGCCGGAATCGGGAAGAACTCCCAGAAAACTCGTGTAATCGACAAAGAATAAACAACGTTTGAAAAGTAAAAGCCCTCAACGTTCCCCACAATCACGGGCAGAATCATAAAAAAATACGTCAATGTCACTGAGAGGAAAAGCGCCTCGAAAGCTCCGAACACGATAGCTTTAACGTCTGCTAAGAGCACTCCCGCGAAAACACCCACAAACAGAAGCAAGAGCCAGTCAAACCACTCCAACGGCAACCGGCCACCGAGAAACGCCAGCATGACAAAAGAGGCGCTCGTGATACCCCAAGCTAATGTTATCGCGACACTTCTCGGTCTCTTCCAAACAACCTCGTCAACAGCCAAGGAACGTTCCTCTTGAAATCGTACTGAACGTGAATTACCGTCTCATCCTCAACCTGGGGTTTAATATTTCATCTAGCGCATACCCAAGCAGAATAAACGAAAGCGATAACACTGCAATTGCAAGCCCAGGCGGAATCACCCACCACCACAATTCTGGTCGGCCTCGAGCAGATTCCAGCATTCTTCCCCAGGACATGTTTGTCTTGTCAAAGAACCCTAAGAAACTCAAAGCCGCCTCCGCAACAATGGCACCCGGCACAGACAAAGCCAAAGTCACATAAATCAACGAAACAACGTTCGGAAGGATATGACGCGACAGAATGTAAGGAGTTCCAGCCCCCACAGCTTTCGCAGCCTCCACGTAAGGCCGCTCTTTTAAAGTCAACACCTGCGACCTCACCACCCTAGCAAAACCCATCCAACCCAAAAACCCGATTACGACGATGAAGGTGGTCATACTGTATTGGCTTTGGGAAAGTACCGCCATCAGCACGATGATCAACGGCAAACCCGGCAACACGAGCAGAGCATCAGTAAACCTCATGAGAATCTCGTCCACAGCGCCGCCCAAGTATGCGGCAACTAAGCCCACGATCAAACCGATGAACACGGACAAGAAAGTCGAAAGCAAACCAACTATCAACGAAATTCGCGTGCCGTAAACCAACTGAGTAAACACGTCCCTCCCCGTACTGTCAGTGCCCAAAATGCCAAAAGCCGTGCCAAGAAGCCGAATATCCACTTTGTCCACATAAATAACTGCCTCCGCAGACGGTTTAAGCTTCTTTATGGCTATTTCGATGCCATAAACATAATTCCCAGTTTTCGGAAACAACTGCTTTAAAGTGACATATGCGCCTTGTGCGTCGTAGTTAGGGAGCGTTGAAGGTGATATCCAATCCAGTGAACGACGGAGTGCCGTAAAATTCGCTTCGGTGTAAAACTCTGGTTTGCCTCTTGGGAATCTTACCGCTTCGGAGGTTCCAAAACTCCATTTGGTTACGTTATAGCGGAACAAATCCTCGTTTATACTTGTCGACCAGGTTTGCTGTAAGATAAGCGATGCCTCAACGCTCACCCCTTCTATTCTGCCCAGCATCAGGCTTCCTCCAAGCGTCATCCTTCCCGGAATTCCCGAGTACGGGTAGTAAAACTCCCTTGTTATAGTGACCCTCACGGTGGAGTTCACAGGGAGAGCATCTGCTCCTTTTTCGAAGATTATCGCTAAACTTCCAGGACTATTCTGGAAACCCACGTCTGAAGCGTGTTGGACGAAGACGTTTTCTACCGAAGTCACGTTTTGTGCGAGCGCAGATTCATCATCAAATATTAATATTTCTTTTGTGATTTGACTTGCCGTCACATTTGCCAGTCGATTTAGAGTAGCATTTTGGTATGCGGCTGTTATTATATGGAGACCGGGATCTAACGCTACCGTGGCCCAGTTTTTGTTGGTCCAGTAGGTTACATTGTTATCAATCTTGACCGAGGCGTTTACTAATTGATTGTTCAATATGGCAAAAAATCTTAAGGCGCCTTTTCCCGGAGGGGGTGACGGAGGAGACGGCGTTCCAAAATATGCTACTAATGTTGTTGCTGAAGAAACTGTGACGACGGGGTTGGTGTCGCCCGTGTTCCACAGTACAAAATCGCATCTGGTTCTGTTTTCAGTGACGAATGTTGGAACTATTCGAAAACTGTGCGTCCCCGATAAACCGCTGAATAGGTATGGGGAGTTAACAGTCCGGACGCCGTCCATTTGAACTTGAACCGCCAAATTTTTTGCCCTTCCGCTAGTTTTATTTATAATCTGGGCTTTCACGTATACGTCATAAGAAGCGTAGTCCACTGTTACATTAAACTCAGTCAATGATCTGCTGTTGCTGAATTCTGGATCTTGTATTGGGTAATAGTTTTCGGAAAGATACTCGCCGCCTGGGAAGTATCTGTACCAAGAAGGTGCGGCAGTATTGCCCCCGAGCGACTTGTCGTTTATCGGATGAAAGGGCGTTAACCACGGTGCACCGACCGCCACTATGCCCGCTACTAGGAGAATAATAACGCCAAGCATTCCTCTTTTACTTTGCCAGAAGTTTCGGGCAAAACCCCTCAATCTTTTTAAGGTAAACGCTAATTTGGCTTTGCGTGTTGTCATCTTAGAAACTCACCCGTACTTAATTCTAGGATCAATAATTCCGTAAAGCAAATCTGATATAAAGTTGGCAATGATTACGCAGAGAGCCGTAATATAGAAAATCACGTGCAACACTGGATAATTCAGTATCTCTATGGAAAGCAGAGTCAGCCATCCTATTCCTGGATAGGAGAACACTGTTTCAGTAATCATAGCTCCTGAGATCAGGAATCCCAGAGCTAGGGCTGAACTCGTGATTATCGGCAATGAGGCATTTTTCAATGCGTGCTTGAATATTATTGTTCTCTCTTTCAAACCTTTAGCTTTCGCGGTCATTATGTAATCTTCTGTTAAAGTCTCAAGCATTGTGGCTCTCGTTAAGAGAAGATAGTTTCCGTACTGAAACAGAGTAAGTGTCACTGTTGGCAGAATCAGATGTACTAACCTATCTTGAATCTCTACTAGCGTGGGAATGGAAATTTGAGTTCCAAACAGGACGTAGTTGTTCCACACCGGCATGAAGTCGCCAACTGCTCGATTCGCAGGCAGTATTCGCAGGTTAGTACTAAAAATGCTGATTAGCAATAGACCCATCCAAAATGTTGGCAACGAGAAGGTTATCAATGAGCTGATTACTGACGCGCTGTCAAAGAGTCCTCCCCTCTTATATGCCGCTATTACGCCAAGCACAACTCCAATTATAATTGAAAGTACAGTTGAAAGCCCCATCAAAACAAGCGTACTTGGCAAGTAGCCCATGAGATAAGGCACAATCGGCAAGCTTCCCGAGTTAGGACTTGTTTCTCCAAAATTCCACGTCAACATCCTCTGTAAGTAGAGAAGATACCTAATGTGCCACGGTTGATCGAGCCCCCATTGATGCATTATTGCAGCGACTTTCGCTGCTACTTCCTCAGGGCTCATGAATTGCGATTGTCTTGATCCGATGAAAAACTCAGTGGGGTCGCCCGGCATTACCTCGAATATGATAAAGTTCATAGTAAGCACGAATATTATAAGGAAGATAGTATACAGAAGACGCTTTGCTACGTATCCCCTGAGGCCCATGATAACCACCGTATCTTACGGTTAATTCAGAGGTATTTAAATCTTATACTTATGTCCAACAATTTGCTTTAGCGATCTTATGGTTGTGATTTGAGCCAGTAAAGTCCAATTACTGTGGCATCTTTGATGTTGATTATGCTGTCCTGATTGAAGTCGACGTAGGGGCTGTAGTTTGCTTCGGTTTGGAGACTAAGCCAAGAGAACTTTAACAGTTCTGCATCTGCCGTATTAATGACGCTATCGTGGTTCGCATCACCTAACATGTAGCGACTTCGCAGTGGGTAGATATCTTTATTGACAGGGTTGCTCAAGCTCACGTTATACGGCTTCGTAAGAATTCCATAAAGATCATAATCGGCCCAGTCGTGGTCGCTCCAATAGTTGCCTTCAAAACCATTATCCCAAACATTTTGAGATCCTACTGAATAGACTTGTTTGGAATTCGCGATGAGGTTGTTGTGATAAATGGTGTTGTTACTTGAGTAGGACAGAATTAATCCTAGTCCATTGTCCATCAAAGTGTTGTTGATAATTTTGTTAAAGTTAACGCTCCACAAGTCAATACCAAATGTTGCTCCTCCTTGTATGATGTTGTTTCGGACGACGTTGTAGTTGGAGGATTGTGTGCCTTTCATCAGGCAAATGCCCGTCTTGCTATTGTTAATTAGCCAATTGCCTGTAATTGTATTGTTATCGGAGTTAAGTATGTAGATTCCTTCCCCGCTGTCTAGAATTTTGTTGTTCACTAGAAGGTTGTTGTTTGATCTATTGAGTAAGAATATGCCGCTTCCTATGGCGGCTCGTGTGTTGTTTATCAACGTATTATTGCTGACCACACTGTAGGATGAGCGATCTAGTCGTATCCCGATGCTGTTGTTGATTATGATGTTGTCTGTTATCGTGCTGTATGGAGCGTTTACTTGGATGCTACGATTTCCGTTTCTTATCGTAAATCCTGAAATGTAAACGTTGCTTGCGACGACTTTAATCACGTCTGTGGCGTTTGCTTGCAGTATGGTGGTGAATTTGTCTTCCCCAAAAATTCTTAAAGTCTTATTTACAACTATGCTTTCTTGATACAATCCCGCTGGGATTACTATAGTCGCTCCTGGTATCGCTGCGTTGATGGCTTCCTGTATGGTCTGATATTGAATACTATTCACGGAGCGACTGGTTGCCTCGGAGGAAAATCCTCTGCTGAGAATCGCCGCAAGAACGACAAAAATCAAGATACTCAGGTGGAAATGTCTCTTGAATCTCTTCACTTTGAAACTGGTGCTCCTGATAAGTTATTGGGTTTTGGTCTTTATTTTAACGTTATGATAAAGCGTTGTGGTGCATGGGGATTTTCTTTATCAAGGAAAACAATTAAATAGCTCTTTTAACGCAAAAAATCCAGTCAAGGTTAGGAAGGTTCGGTGGAATTCATGAAAACAAAGTTGGCGATTCTGCTTGTTTTGACCATGGTTTTTCCTTTAGTTACTGAGTTTTTGTTTTCTGTGGTTCCTGTTTCGTCATCTTCTGGGTCGGTTCTTTCTGGTTATGTGTCCACTGTGGCAGCGACTGTTCCTATTAACGTTGAAGCCACGCAGAATTTTGCCACTAGCATCAACATAACTGGCAACATAATTGTCGGCGGTAACAATGTTACTACTTTTTCTGGCTTAAGTCCATCCTTGCGTGCGAGGGTTTTTCTTGATGGAACCATAGTGGTGCGGGACAATGGTACTCTTGTTTTGCGGTATGTTACGCTTTATTTGATGGGTGGGCGAAGAGATTATGACCGTTTTATTCGTTTGTCTAATCCTTCTGTTGGTGGTCGTCCACGTTTGGTTGTTTTGAACGCGACGATAATCGCTTATGCGTGGAATCCTTCTGTTGTCGTAAAGGTTAGTTATGGGAGTGTGATTGATGTTCGCAATAACGGTGAAGTTACTGGGAAGGAGCTTGCGTTTTATAGAGAGAAGTTTACGAGTTCAAAGTCTGGAAGTCCTGCTCTGCTAAATTGTTCGGGTGATTCTTCTGTTGACCTTTCTTACGCTTATTTTGATGCTATTCGTTCACAAAACAACGCTCGTGTTTCTGTTTCTATGGGGGCTGGTCCGAAAAATCCTACTACCCGACAGCGTGAAAGTGTTGTTTTGGATATGAGGGGTTTTTCTCGAGGTAACTTTTTCGGCGTGAACTTTACTGATTCTACGGTGTCAGGTAGTGCCAATGTATCTCTTGCGTGGAGCAAACAGGTGTCTGGCACTTCTTTGTTCGTCAGAGACCGGGCTAAGGTAGACATATTAATGGGCAGTGTTCTCGCAGGAAGTATTCTTCGTCCCAGCATAAACGCTTCGGGTAACTCCATTATTACTGTCAACTCTTCTGAGGTGAGGACTAGCATAAAAACAAATTACCTTGTTTTGGTGAGGGATAATGTCACATTTTCCGCGTATAATGCTACGATGTTGGGAAGAATTATTGCGCGGGAGCGCTCTTCCCTGTATTTCCGCAACATGTCGAAGCCGAATTCCCTTAAGGAGATGCTGATTGAACTACGCGATTTTGCCAAGGGGTATTTCTATAACTGCTTGTTGTATTTTGGGGCTTCTGGTTCTGTGGTATTAGCTTATGATAATGCTTATCTTTCGTTTGTGTCGTCGACTATCTCTTATGGCTTGATACAGTTTTTCAATAGTAGTTCTGGTTATTTCTCGGGTACTTCTGCGAAGACTTCTCACCTTTTTGCTGATGATAATTCGAACGTTACGTTTGCTGAGATGTCCTCTGTTGAAAACGCATTGGAAGTGAGAAAGAATTCTAGTGTTCGTTTTGATTCTTCTAGTGCGATGGTTCTTTTCGGTGTTGAAACGGCTAAGGTTTCTCTTGTTAACTCTTCTGTTTCGATGGTGCAAGTAAAAGAAAATGCAAAACTCTCGATTGTGAATTCTTCAGTAAAGGAACTTCTGTTTACAGCTAACGATGTAAGTGGTTCTTGGACTGGATTAACTAATTTCTTTGTAGATTCGAATTTGACCCTTGCTGAGGGGTCCCCGAATCTTGTTGTTTTTAACAGCTATGTGGAGGCGATGGATGTGTTGTTTTTGGGGCGTTCTAACGTGACTATTAGTAATTCGACGCTTCGCAATATTGATGTGCAAGGTTCGAGTGTTGTCAAATTATATAATGTTTCTTTTGCTTTGGAAACTGCTGATGCTGTAGGCAATGGGAAAATATATGTGTGGTCTGTTTTTCGCGTTCGCACAGTGGACTATTTTGGAAATCCGCTTTCGGGCGTTAACACTTCGATCTTTGTTGGGCGTACTCCGTATGGTCGGCGGCTTGCTTCGAGATTAAGCGACGAAAATGGATGGATACGTCTTCTATTGTTTTCTGAGTTAATCAATTCGACTGGTCGTTTTCCAGTTGGGGATATCCATTTGTACAGCTTGTTTAGCAGGACTTCAGCGAGACAGGATGCCATTTTGTCTGCGGTGAATGAGGATAAAACACTGAATCTGCCTTTGCCGTTCTGGACTGGTTTTATTATTCCGGCTCTCTTGTTTCTTGCTTTGATCGCGATTCTTGGTGTTGCTTCGTTTGTTTGGGGAAGATTTCGTAGGAAGCAGACGTAGTTTTCTTGGATTTGACATGTAAAAATCTTCCATAAACCTTTTAAAGGTGCTTTGGGTCATACTGTTACTTGCTGAAAAAGAGAAAGGAGTAAGGAAATTGAATAAGAAACATGCGTTAGTTAGTATAGTGCTTATCGCTTTGATGTCTCTAAGCCTAGCACCTCTAGCATTTGGGCATCACACACCAAGCAGCGCTGATGATATGCTTTACGAAGAGTTTGGTCCAAGACCTTCTCAATTATTGATTAAAGTTTACACTGACTATACTGCAGAACTTGCGGGCTTTATGGCTAAAGAAGTCGACGTTATGGATTGGGCACTTGAACCAGTGGACTATCAGGGTTTAGAAACACTGGACCCACTCCATCAGCAATATAGCACTGCTTTCTACTCTGAATTCGGTGCATTCCAATACGACATTAACGGCCAAGTTATGCCAACATCTCTGATCTCTGTGCGTCAAGCTCTAGCCCACATCATAGACAAAACATACTTCATCAACACCTACATAGCAGGAATGGGAAGGAAGCTTGACTCTGTGCTCAACTATCTAGGCACAGGCTGGTACAACCCAGCAGTCACAGACCTGTACAACCTTCAGCCACGAACCACTGTAACTCCATTGCCAGACGATCCCTTGGACTGGGAAACAGCCTACGACCTGCTCGTTGCAGACCTAGGCCCACCAGTCCCAGACCCAGACTTTCCGGGCGACTTTATGTTCACTTGGACAAGCCCGTACCCGACTCCAGGCCCACCACCAAACAGTTACCCAGCAGTACCAGACGGACACTTGTTGATGTTTGCCAGGTCAGAAATGCAGCCGAGAACAGATCAAGGTCTAGCCCTTGAGAACTATTTGGAGGTTGTGTTTCCAGAGATTCTCCAAAGCCTCGGCAAACCACGAACAAGAATGTACGTTGACCTCTTCATTGTGCCAAGAGCAATAACCCGCACCGAAGTCTTCACCATCTACCGATACCACCTCTACACAGGCGGCTGGATTCTGGGAAGAGACCCAGACTTCATCATCTACTACACCACTGGATTCATCGCTAAACCAGACCCAGGCGGCGGCAACTACGTCATGTACAGCAACCCAAGTTACGACGCTGAAGTCGACGCCATGATTGTTTCTAATGCGCCAGGTAGCGAACTCAACCCAAGCGACGGTGTCTACCACGCTTGGCTGGCACAGGCAATTATGGAAGCCGACGAGCCCGTGATTTGGATGTGGAGCACCGCTGGCTATAAGGCGGTCTTGAGCAACTGGCGAGGCGTAGTCAACCAAGTTGGCTTCGGCTTGAACAGTTGGTGGACTTTCATGAACGCCTGGAAACTCGGCGGCATAGGAAAGCATGACATTATCCGCTACGGCTGGGCAGGCGACCTGATCTCGCTGAACGTCATTAGCGCCCAGTGGTATTGGGACTATGAAGTCTTAGGCAAAGTCTACGACACACTCATCTCAGTCAACCCGTACAACATGGCAGACGACCGTCCATGGATGGCTAAAAGCTGGACAGTCGGTGAATGGACAAGCGGTGTCGACACGAACACCGTGGTCAAATTCACGTTGAGAGATGACATGTACTGGCAAGATGTCCCATTCCTCAACAGAGCCGCCATCGCAGTCGGCGGTGGAAACCAGCTTAACGGACCATTCCTGAACGTAGGAGTTACTCCAGTGGACATTGCCTTCAGCGGAATTTACCAGGCTGCCAACTCAGACTCGTGGAACGGCTATCTGTGGGCAGACGTAGCCAAAGTGGGACTGAACCCAGTATGGCAATCCATGTGGCCGTACGACACCGTATTGCCACCATGGTGGGTATCTGATCCCACAATCGCTCCGTGGGACTACAACTATGTCGAATGGGATTCCACATTGGGAACATACGACATAGCTGTGTACATGGGAGTTAAAATGCCATGGCTGGCCCTTCACTGGGTAGGTGGTATCCTTCAAATTCCGTTCCACATCTGGAGCCAGATTCCAATCACCAACTCAGACGCAGTTGCCACATGGACATTCGACATCGTCTACGGTAGCGGTCCTTGGATTCTCCTAAGCAGAACACCAGGAATCGAAAACGTCCTAATCGACTACAGAGCAGGACAAACCTACAGAGGCGTCACGTTGGTTCACGAATTCTGGGGCAGAGCACCAGTCATCGGAAGCCTAACCGGCACTGCAATCAACGTTGGTTGGTTAAAGACCCGTGATTGCAAGACAGACGTTGGCAGATCCTTGATCTTCAACAAGATCTTAAGAATCTACAACCGATTGATCACTGGTGCTGTTAGCGTCACCTACTACTTCGACTTCCGGATCGAGCTGTGGAGCGGAACAGCATGGGTTCCACGGTTAACGTTCCAGACCGCGCCAGTAGTAGTGAACGTTCCTGCATTCAGCTTCGTGGACGTTTCAACGTCGAAGTCGTTCTCGCCTTCTGACTTGAAAGACGACGTACTCAAGAGGTTCGGCTATGTGAGGGTTTACGAATCCTTCCACATCGAGTACACATGGGCAACCAACAACTTCGTTATACACTTCGAAACACCAGTCCCAGAAGTCTTCACCACGGCAGCTGCTGACATCAACGGCGACGGCATCGTAAACATCGCAGACTCGACTCTGGTAGGTCTTCACTGGCAGTACCAGTGGTCGACGCCGCCATAAGCCGATAAGCCACTAAGCCTAAATTACCACCACCGGTCGGGGCACAGTCCCCCTCCGGATATTTTAGTAATAAAATTGGAAAGTGAAAAATAAAATGAAAGGAAACAAGATGAGCGCCATTCTCGCCATACTGCTGATGCTAAGCGGAGCACTCTTCGTTCCGCGTGCATTCGCCCAAGTTCCCGCAGACGCTGTGGAATCCAGCCCACTGACTATTAACTGGACCTACCCAGCGCATGCTCCAGGCGAAACCTTCAACCTCTACATCGACGTAATCAACGTAGTCGACCTCTTCAGCTTCCAAGCAGGCTTCCGCTTCAACCCAACCGCACTGCAAGTAGTGAGCGTCGCTGAAGGTGGCTTCCTAAGCAACAACGGCGCCGACCTAACGTTGTCCTTCCCAGGATACATCGACAACGTCGGCGGCGTAGTCGGTGCTTACGGTTGGTCACTAACAGACACTACCAAGGCAAAGACGGGAAGCGGTCACCTGCTAGCGGTAGTTATGAGGATTAACCCCGCACTGTGGCCTCCATACACCAACGGCTTTCCAGGCGGCCCAGTGTCAATGGCTGATCTGACTGATACCAACATGGACCCCACAGAACTAATCCTCATGCACAAAGACGGTGCCAGTGAAATTACGCCATTAACAGCCAACATTCGCGACGGAACATTCACGTTGTCAGTGAGTCCAGCAAACCCAGTTGCATTCTTCACCTACCTGCCCGTTACCGTCTACAAGGATGAAGTCGTTCACTTCGATGCGAGCGGCTCAACCCAAGGATGGAACGGCTACGCCAACGTCCCAATCGTTAACTATCACTGGGACTTCGGCGACGGAACCATCGTTGATGACGTAGATGCATTAATCGACCACACGTTCACGTGGGTATCACCGCCAGACATAATGACATTCACTGTAACCCTAACCGTTACAGACGCCGACGGTAGAAGCAGCGCACCATTCTCAAGAGATATCACTGCACAGGTTAGACCGACAGGTGCAGCCATCGACCTGCAAACTCAACGCTGGAGATACCAAGACCCAACATTGATTGTTGATCCATTCTTCGGCGAAGGTCTACACGTTGCTGCAGACCTCTTCCGCCCAGGCGAATGGGTACAACTCTTTGCCTACGTCTCCTACAACGGTGACGGAGTACAAGCTCAGCTAATTGCCTATGAAGTACACGACAACAACGACAACATAGTCCTGACAGGCACAGCCATAACCAACGCAGACGGCTGGGCACTGTACGAATTCCGCATCCCATGGCCATGCGACCCACCAGGCCCAACATCACTGTTCGGCACATGGAGCGCAATCGTCACATGGGAAGTCGGCGACATGAGTGGAATTCCATACGCGAAGACAATCAACGACACAATAACCTTCCAAGTCGGCTGGGGTATATGGATTAAAGACATAGACACGACCGACGAGTTCGGAGTCCACAAAGGTGACTTCTTCAAGAGCGAGCTAGTCTACGTCAAAATCCACATCCAGAACGACTACATGATGGCAAGACTAGCCACAATCACAGCAGTCATATACGACGACCTAATGGTCCCAATCAACACACCAGCAGTCCTCACCGACTACAACCTAATGCCAGGCCAGTCCTATGTCTTGATGGTGGGCATCCACCTCGAAAAATGGGCATTCGTAGGAACAGGCACAGCAAAGGCGAATGCGTTCACAAAACTACCGTTCCTCTCGGGCATCTCATGGTGCCCAGAAGTGACGACCACGTTCATTATCAAGAAGACTCCATAGAACGAGCCTTCGGTAATGGACGCCCCACTTCCCTTTCTTTTTTTGTCTTCTACCCGTACCAGAAGTATCTTCTATAAAGAATAAATATCCCAAAACGAGTTCTAACATAGACAAACAATGAAACCAAGCGCCCTCACCAAGCTTTCCCTCGCCATTTTCATCCTCACTGTCTCCCTAATCCCATTTTCCCAAAGCTGGCCCCTCGACTCCACCATAAATTCGTGGACAAAAGCCACCCTTCCTCAAGGACGCTACGTTAACATCGCCCAAACCTCTACCCCCTACGGGGACGGAATCCTCCTCGACACTATAGGCTATCCAGGCGCCCTTGACTGGAACTACACATTCTTTGCCTATTATGACCAAATCTTCACCGTCCCCGAAACAGGCATGATCGAGATCAAAGGCTACTTCTACTACAACGACACATCCTACGTGGTAACACCCTCACGAAAATACATCGCCGCCTACCTGCTGCAACCAGACCTTTCCAGCATAATCAAAATCACTCGCATACTCGACTACGTAAACGACGAGCTCCCCGGCATCTGGTACTACAGAGCCTTTACTATTCAAGACCTTACGCCTGGTCAACAATACAGACTCGCCTTCGGAAGATTCGACCACTTCGGCTACGAACGATACATCCAAGCCGCGTGGGCAGCAGTCGACTTGGCGCCACCTCATCTGATTAGAGTCCCCCAAGACTTCCCAACGATACAAGCAGCAATAAACAACGCAATCGACGGAGACACAATCCAAGCAAGCCCCGGGACGTACCGAGAAAACATAATCATAAACAAAACCCTAACCCTCAGCGGTGAAGATGAAACTACCACAATCTTAGACGCCAACCAGAACGGACCCGCAATCCAAGTTACAGTAGACAATGTTACTATCAATGGGTTCACCATCAAGAACGCAGGCCAGAACCAATCCTTACCCGGCGCGGGAGTCCTCTTAGATTCTATAGTCAATACGCGGGTAACACAAAACGTTATAGAAGCCAACCAGTACGGAATCACCCTAAAAAATTCCAACAACACACTCATCAAAAACAACAAGATAAAAAACAACACGGTCGGAATACAGATCGCCCAAAACTCAAGCAACAACACCATATACCGCAACAGTCTAATCAACAATACACAACAGACCCTGATCGAACCCATCTCAATCAACCAATGGGACAACGGCTTTGACGAAGGCAACTACTGGAGCGACTACGCAGGACAAGACTTGGACGGAGACGGCGTGGGCGACACGTTGCTTCCTTGGCAAACCCTAGACTATTATCCGCTAATGAGCCCCTACGTAGAGGGCGACGTCAACCACAACGGAATCGTAAACATCGCAGACGCCACACTACTAAGCATAGCGTGGCAAACCAGCCGCGGTCAGCCAAACTACAACCCACACACAGACTTAAACATGGACAACACCATAAATATAATCGACGTCACGTCAATCGGACGCAACTGGCTCCAGACGATTTCATGACGCAAAATATATCTGTTCAATACCCTTGTACACGTGTACAAAAAAATAGGATTAAATCGTAAAAAACACAATATAAACCCGGTGAAAATCATTTGAAAACAAGTACAAATGGCAATCTTTCGTATAGAACAAAGTATCTGAAAGATTTTTATCCTATCAAACATCACTATGTATTGATAATGAGGAACGCTGGAATGCACGTCAAGGGTTCTTTGAGTAAACTTTCTTTCATTCACGGATTGACGTTAGCCTGCTGTGCCTTGTTAGTGGTTTCGATCCTTTTCTCGGCTTTACCCGTGATGGCTTTGCCTTCGATAAACGTCGGCGTGGACACAAACTATGACTCTTACTATTACATGCAAACAGTAGACGTCTACGCAAACCTCACCGCCGACGGCGCCCCAATCAACGATGGGATCCTCGCACTTGAAATTGACAGACCAGGTGCAGGTCGAGACCCAATACTGTTCCGAAGCATAAAGGGCAGCCAGCCTACAAATCCTGCACTTTTAGATGACACGCTCGAAATACTGGCTATAGTGCCCATCAAAGACTTTTTCACTTGGCAACCAGTGACTAGTTTCAAGCGCGGTCAAACAGCATTCTTCAACGTCACATTCAGAAACAGCGGAAGCGAAAAAACGGGTATAATCACATCAACCATCTTCGACTTGACAATGGTCCCTCTCTGGACAAAAGTCATCGGAGCGCCAGGCAACCCGACTCGGATCACAATTGGCAAGTGGAGTACAGGAATTTCGCTAGAAATTCCCACGTGGGCCACTGTCGGTACAGCAACTATTTACATTAACATTTTCAAAGACTTCCCCTCCTTCGACGGCGGTGGCTCGTATCCCCTTTGCCTAGAAAAGTCGGCCACTTTTCAAGTAAAAAGCTCATTTGGCCCATCTACTCTCTTAGAAAGTTATCCAACTCCTGAAAATCGCATCAGCAGCACAAGTGGGGTTTATAACTTCTCGTGGAGAGTTCCTCCATACCCGGATCTTGGAGAGTACAAGGTATACACTGCGGCAAACTACACGAATGCGACTCCAGTCTTTAGCTCCACAAACTTCCAAGTAACCCCCAGTTCAGTGCCACCCCAAGCAAGCTTCACCTATTCTCCCTCTGCTCCCTATGCTGGAGGAACAACCTACTTTGATGCTTCCGCGTCGTTCTCGTACAATGGCACGATCACTAACTATCGTTGGAATTGGGGTGACGGAACGCCAGCGAGCAGTACTTCAAGTCCATTCATAACGCACATTTTCGGCAACAACGGCACGTTCATAGTGACTCTGAACGTCACCGACAGTCAAGGACTTTGGGCTACCTCTCAAAGACCCATATACGTCTCGGGCCCCACTCCGCCAGTAGCAGGTTTCAGCTTTTATCCCAACCCGACTTGGATTAACGCAAGCACAACCTTCGACGGGTCATCGTCGACAATGGGCTGGAACGGGACAAATTTCGAACCTATCGTTCAGTACTCTTGGGATTTCGGCGACGGGACAGTTCCTGTGAATGAATCTGACCCTGTGACTACTCATCAGTTCACTGCGTTAGGAAACTTTTCTACAACTTTGACAGTTACAGATAGACGCGGATGGACAGATTCAGTATATCGGACAGTGCAGGTCATCAACGTGACTCAGCATCCAGAACTCATAGTTACTGATTTGACAATCTTGGGACCTTACGAATTGACTCCAAATTATTGGGAAATCTATCAAGGCTGGAGTGGAGACGTCAAAGTAACAGTGCTGAACAATGGCACAACCTCCGCCACCTTCAACGTGACTTTAACCTATTCGAACGGAACTGTCTACGCTTTAGGAATGAGTAGTATTGCAGATTTGCCTTCTCAGGCATCCATACCTCTGATATACTCGTGGAACACCTCTTTTGTGAAGCCCACGATGAATTACACTCTCACTGCAAACGTAACAATTCTCCTCGGAGAATCAAACGTCACAAACAATCGCTACGATGCCCTAGTGAGAATAAAAGGCACTGGTGACCTAAACGGTGACGGTATCGTCAACATCCGGGATGCCACGTCAGTCGGAATCTATTGGCAACAAACAGTCCCTCCAATTAATCCCCCCATAGACCACGCGCGCGCAGACTTGTTCCTAGACGGCATTGTTAACATCAGAGATGCGACAGCAGTCGGCCTCAACTGGCAGAAGCAATATCCACCATGATTTTTCTTTTTCCCTTCGACATTACGCAATGTAGTTGAAGGGAGTAAAGCTTTTCTTTTTGACTGGTTGTCTGAATCTGGAAAATTTCTGTAACGTAACTAGACGCTTTGATTGCGAAATAGTTTTTTCCGCACGACGCCTAGGGCCAACGCAAACATCGCTATTAAAGAGACTCCAAACGTCCACTGTGCCTGAACGGTCTTCCGTGCGGCAGAGTTCACCCCTCCCACGAGAAGGCAAGGGGTTATTTTGATTGTTTGATTTTTCTCGGGTGAATATGCTTCCCCTTGGGGCGTTAAAGCCGTAACTATGACATTTCCGTTGCAGGAAAAAGCCCACTTTGGAATAAACAAATCCTCAACATAAAGTGTCTGGGTTGAGTTCGCCGGAATGATGATCTTAAGTCTTGAAAACGCAATAGGTACTTCTAGACTGTCGAAGATTGTCGCCGTGACTGTTACGTTTTTTTCTAGGCGGGCAATATTCTCAATGATGACTTTAACATCCACATAGGAATCTTTGGCAAAAACGGTTTCCCGCGTCCAATGTCCATCTAGTGTTCCTGTTTCTATCGACAAGATTTCAACAATCCAAGAGACAGTGAACCACGTGAGGTCCTGTACAATAGTTCCTGAAACGTTGGCTCTTGCATAAATGGTCCATCTGCCGAAACTTTGCGGTGCCCAAGGCAAAACGAAACTTGTAGCCGCCACTCCGCTTGCGTTTGTTAAGGAGGTCAGTGAGAAAGTATTATTGTATGGTGGGTTTGCGGGGCCGAATATGTCAAAGATTACCTGTTGATTGTTCACTGGTGACGAATCATTCAGTACTCGTGCGTAGAGGATGATTTTTTCTCTCGGCGCAAAAGCGTCGCTCGGTTGATTTGTTCCTTGTCCGTTATACGGTTGTTTTTGAGTATAGATGTCGATACCTATAATGCTTGGGGCATGGACTACTCCAGTAAAAGGGCGAGAAGCCACAAGCAGAACGAGAATCAACAGAACAAAGATGCTTTTGAGGGACATCCTTCTCACAACATCAATGCAGTCTTACACATTTATATATTGTGGAATTGTTTTCTGGTTGAAGCTTTCAGTGTTTCACGTGTGAATTGCCATCAAGCATCTCGCTGCATGTTCTTGCACTTCATTCAACCCAAATGAATTCCTTCCCAAGCATTCGGGAGTTCTGTGAATCGTTTTAAGTAATATTTCTGATACGGGAATATTGATTAAGTCCCTTTTTAAACTATTTTCATGTAAGTATGAAACGCCAGAAAATTGTCGCTGTCATCACTTTAGTGTTATTAGTCGCCCTTCTTTTCCTAGTTCTAAATCTACCCCGACCCAATCCTAAGAGTTCTTTTGAGGATGGCAGCATCAGTCTTTCGACGAATAAGACTTCAATCTATCAGAAAGCGCCGTATCCCGTGGTTGATTTTTTTGAGCGTCAGGAGGACATAACTTTGTTTGCTGAGGTGTCATACCGGGGAGCGCCTTCGCTCTATACGCCTGTAGGGTTTCGTGTCGATGGTCCGCAAAATCGGTATGAAAATGTCTCTTTTTTTGACACAGCAATCACAAATTCCAGTGGTGTGGGAAGTTTCAGGTTTCGTATTCCTTCGCCTATCGAGAACTATACAGAGGTAGTTTTTGGGAACTGGACTGTGACGGCTCAAACTCGATTGGGGAGTGATGTTTACACTGATGCAATGATTTTCAGAGTAAGTTGGCCAGTCGAAATCTTGTCATTGAAAACGGTTGATGAAAACCGTTTCCCCCGTGCCAATTTCCCAAACAAAGGTGACGTGGGGGTGGAGATTATGCTGAGAAACAATAACGCTGTTCCGGCAAAAGCAGTTATTACGGGTGTTGTCTTTGACAATCTCAGTACGGTAGTTGGATACTTCGAGTTGAAAGGACTTGAAATCCCTCCGGGGATAAAAAATAAGGTGTATACACGGCTTACTTTAAGTGATAATCTAGTCACTTTTTCTGGGGGAGCTACGTTGCACGTGGGGGTGTATGATGAAAGGAGGTTGCCATACTGCCCATCTTCGTCAACGCGTTTTGTTATATACCAAAATAATCCACAAGTCTTCATCGTGCCGCAGGATGTCGCTTTGGTTGATTTGTCTATGTCAAGAAGCGAAGTCGACATCGGGGAGAGTGTCGAAATCTCTGCGGTAGTCAGAAATACTGGGAGCGAAGTCCAAAATTTTACTGTGATAATTTACGATAATGAATTTCCTGTAGCCGCTTTGAAGGTTGTCTCTCTTAATCCGAATTTTGAGAGAACGTTGCGTTTCATTTGGAACACCGCTAATGCGTCCTACGGAAAACAATCGATACGCGCCCTAGCAACTGCGGTTCCATGGGAAGTAAATCTAGCAGACAACAGTTCTCCCACTAGAACCTTAACCCTGTCGTTTCCCTCACCGCCTTCAGAAGAAGGTACCCCTAGGTCTCTGTTTTTGATTTTGCTGCTGATTTTGCTACTTTTCCTAGTCACAGCAGTTGCAGCCGTTGTTTACAGAAGGAAAAAAGAAAAACCCTTTGACCCCAATGAGTTTACCTTCTTCTTTCTAGATTAGGTTTAGAATCAACTTCTCTTTTGCACTGATGGCAGAACACTAACCTACTAGAAAAAGGTTTCATAAATCTTTTATTTGATAAACAATAAGAACTGAATTGTGAGCTCTATGAGGGCTGAATTTTCAGAAATTCTTAATGTTCTCGTTCTGGTGATGCTTTTCGTATTGCCTTTTTCTTCAAATGCGAAGATGATGTCATCAATATTCGTCCTCGAAGTTTCTATAGACCCGTCTTCTGTAACCATGGATGTTGGTCAATCCCAAACATTCACCTCAACGGTTCTCGGCGACTCTCCCCCATATTCTTATCAGTGGTACTTAAACAACACCGCAGTTTCGGGCGAAACCAACCAAACTTACACCTTTGCACCAAGTTCAGTTGGATCCTACACAGTTCACTTAAACGTCACCGACAGCACATCCACGACCGCGAAGTCCAACATCGCCCAAGTAACCGTCAATCCTTCTCTGAGCGTTTCTATCACGCCTTCTTCTGTCGTTATGGACGTAGGTCAATCCCGACTGTTTACCCCGTCAGTTTTTGGCGGTACCCCTCCTGGCACTTTTCAGTGGTATCTCAACGACGCAGCCGTCCCCGGAGCCACTTCATACTCTTGGACATTTTCGCCCTCTTCTTCGGGATCGTACACGGTTTACGTCAATGTGACAGATAGCGTTGGGATGGAAGCAAAATCCAACGTAGCCTCGGTCACAGTCAACCCCCAACCATTGATCAGCGTGATTGTCGATCAGCCAATCTATACGTTGCAATACAACCCTGCCTTGACTGTGAATGTTGGTGGCAATCTCACCCTAGATAATGTCCCCGTCTCCGATGGTCTAGTGGCTTTAACTGTCATCCAAGGTAATTTGAATAACTATATTCGGCCAATACTTTTCAGAACGTTGTCCACGGGTTCCTTCCCCCCGCAAAACTTGAGCTTTAGCATAGTTTCATTGCAAGTTGGAGAAATTGACGGTGGTGGCGTCTTTGTGCCTAAAACAGTTTTTACACGTCCTTCTTCGTCGCTTGACCTGGGCCCAGCTTTCAATATAACCGTCACGAATATCAGTGACAAACCAGTGGTGTACTTGACGCTTACGCTTTTCGATGCTAACCTGGTGCCAATAACCACTAGGATTGCGGCTTTACAACCGGTTCCGGCATACTCGACTTTCTCTATAGTCACTGACTCAATTCCATTGGGAAATTGGGAAGCGCTTGGGAATGCAACAGCGTATGTCTCTGCTTTTGACAACATCCCTCCGTACATATACTTTCCATACTGTCCAGAAGTTGCTACACAATTTGAGATAGTATCTAGTGGAGGAAGCAGTTTGGTCGTTCTTAGCAACATCAATGTCTTTGATGGACAAATTGCCTCTTTAGTCTACGGTAACTACAACTTAACTTTCAGAATTAATGTCTATATGGGTCTGCCAAATTATCTGCCCTGGGGGAACTACACTGTCAAAGTATCATCTGTATATCAAGGGCAACGAGCCATCAACAGCTATGTTTTCTGGGTAAGAATTCCTGGAGACGCAAATGGTAATGGCATCGTTAACATCGGAGACGCCACACTAATCGGACTTAATTGGCAGCAACTGGTTCCTCCAGCAAACCCTGCGGCGGACATCACTAAAGATGGTATCGTTAACATGAAAGATGCCACACTAGTTGGTCTTTATTGGTCGAAGCATGAACAATTCTAGAGTAGAAACCAAGAATTTTCTGGTTCACTATTTCGGGGTATTCGAGTTTTTGAAGAAACGCCTAGAGACCTGTTTGTTGCCAGTGTAGTCCTATTGTTGTTGCGTCTGCGATGTTGACAGCTCCGTCTACGTTTCCGTCTGCCTGCCAACGATACTCGGGGTCTTCGAACGTGGACTGCCAAGCGAGTCCGACTAGCGTGGCGTCCTTGATGCTGACGATGCCGTCGGCGTTGAAGTCGCCTGGTATGACGCAGGCTCTTGTGCCTGTGATTGTTATTGTGAGGGTGGTTTGGCTGAAATGGTAGTATCTGATGTATAATGCGCTGTGTGTGATGTTTTCGGAGACAGTGTAAGATAACAGCGAACTGTCAACCGTGACCTGCCAAGGTTCGCCGTACAAGAGTTGTTTCGGAATTGTTATGTTGCAGAAACCGGTTCTGTGCAGCACGCCTGTGGCGGTGAGGTTTAGATGTTTTGCTTTTCCGTCGTATACCAGATTCGCTGCCGAGGAATTGCTGGTGACCCTGATTTGGTATGACATTTCCATGATTTGGACTTTGAAGACTTTGCTGTTGCCCCATGGCGTCATTAGTGGTTTGTAGTCTAGTCCCAAGTGTGGCGTTAAGGTGTCTCCTATTCCGTCTCCGTTTAAATCGTCTCCTGCATAGTCATTCCAGTAGTTGCCCTCAACGCCGTTGTCCCAGTAGTTCGTGCTGGTTTCATCTTGAGACGCCTGTTGTGGATTGCTAAGGAAATTGTTTCGATAAATGTGGTTGTTGCTGGAGCTCAGAATGTGAAATCCTTCGAAGATGTTGTTGCTTATGGTGTTCATGGCAAAGGTGTTGCTTGAACTTTGGTATATGCGGATTCCGTACTCGTTTCTTGTGATGATGTTTTCTGTGACGAGGGCGTTTGTTGAGTATTGTATTCCGATGCCGACGCTGTTGTTCTTTATTATGTTGTTTTTAATTGTTATTCCTGACGATGGAATGGGTTCCACCCAGATGCCGTAGTAGACTCGACGGTTTTTTATGGTGAACCCACTGATGTAGACGTCGTTTGCTCTTACGTAAACCGTGTCGTTTTCAAAAAACTCTATTATAGTGGTTTCGGGGTCTTCGCCTAGAAGAGTAAGCGTTTTGTTTACTACTACATGCCCATAGTAGTAGCCTTCTGCCACTGTTATCGTGTCTCCAGGAGCCGCCGCGTTTATGGCTTCTTGAATGGTTGGATAATCGTCGGGCACTTTGATGAGGTTCGCTGCAAACACGTTTCTGTTTTCGACAGTCGGCAAAATCATGATTAGGGAGATTATCATTGTCACTAGAAGTGGGCTTTTGTGTAGGTTGATGATGAATCCCTCTTTTATGACTTGGTTGACGTGATAAATAAATGGATGGTTATGGGTCGATTTCTAGCCAGTGTCGTCCGATTGTGGTGGCGTCTTTTATGTTGACGCCTCCGTCAACGTTTATGTCTGCCTGCCAGTCGTATCTTGGGTCTCCAACCGTTGAGAGCCATGCCGCACCTATGAGGGTGGCGTCCTTAATATTGACCACACGGTCGCCGTTGCCATCTCCTGCGACCTTGCATCCGCGGGAGCCAATTATCGTTACGTCCAGTGTTGTTCCGGTAAAGTGCCGGTAGACTATGTAGATGAAGCTGTGGGTTGCGTTTTCTGTTATTGTCCTTGACAGAAACCCATCCACCGTTATTGTCCACGGTCCGTACAGCAGTATTTTCGGTATGGTGATGTTGCAGAAGCCCACCGTATTTAACGCGCCGGTTACCTTGAAGCTCGTTTTGTTCAGGAATTTGTCGAAGAAGAAACCGGCGATGGATGAGTTGCTGTACATTGAAACATGATAAGTGATTTCGTCAAAAACTACGCTGAAGGTTCTGATGCTGGTCCACGGTGACATCAGTGGGTTATAGTCTACTCCTTGGTGGGGTATCATAGTGTCTCCTATGCCGTCT
>Ga0315314_1000342_pt1 | contig 55818 bp, 47 predicted proteins | sample TDP9_MG_FD_203631 | JGI IMG/M metagenome (GOLD analysis project Ga0315314, IMG submission 203631) | Freshwater sediment microbial communities from Lake Towuti, South Sulawesi, Indonesia - TDP9 | ecosystem: Environmental > Aquatic > Freshwater > Lake > Sediment | place: Indonesia: South Sulawesi... | reverse complement strand
ATGCATGACCGTTGACAGAGAAAACTGCATCGAATGCGGGCTCTGCAAAAAAATGTGTCAGGCTGGGGCTGTGGACTTTCAACAGCAAGCCAGCGACATTGACTTAAACGTGGGCGCAATAATCATCGCAACAGGCTTCGACCAGTACGACCCCTCTGAAATAGTTGAATATGGCTATAAGAGACAGAAGAATGTCTTGACCGCTCTGGAATTTGAGCGCTGGGTATGTGCTTCTGGTCCTGTTGGCGGACACCTTTTACGACCAGCCGATGGCGGTATCCCCAAAAAAATTGCCTTCATTCAATGCGTGGGTTCGAGAGGGTTGAAGTTCGGTGCTCCTTTCTGTTCCAGTGTGTGTTGCATGTATGCTACGAAAGAGGCGCTTATAATTAGAGAACACGCTCCTGACGTAGATGTTTTCATTTTCTTCAATGAGCTGAGAGCGTTTGGAAAGGGTTTTCAGGAGTTCATTAACCGAGCAAGAAACGAGTATGGAGTAAAATACATCCGAAGTCGACCAGGCGAAATCAGAGAAAACCCAAAGACAAAAAGCCTAACCATCTGGTACGACGACACCCTAACAAGGGAGATTAAAACTCTCAACGACGTCGACCTGGTCGTATTGTGCCCAGCGCTGTTTCCAAGAGAAAGCAACAAAAAGCTCGCTCAAATCATGGGAATCCAACTTGACGATTGTGGTTTCTTCAAAGTAACACACCCGTTACTCGCTCCTGTTGATTCGACCGTTCCAGGAATATACGTGTGCGGATACTGCCAATCTCCCAAAGACATTCCAGACTCGGTGGCTCAGGCAAGTGCTGCAGCCGCCAGGGCAGCCGAAGCCTTAGCGTTGGTTCAACTGCAACCCAAAGGAGGAACTTGATTATGGCAGAGCAAGAGGAAAAGCCGAGAGTTGGAGTTTTCATCTGTCAATGCGGCATCAACATAGGTGGTGTGGTTAATGTCCCTCAGGTTACCAAGTACGCTAAGACTCTGCTCAACGTTGCATACGCTGAAGACAACATCTATACATGTTCAGCTGAAGGAATAGATAAGATAAAGGCAGCAATCAAAGAGCACAACTTGAACCGAGTTGTGGTTGCTTCCTGCACTCCGAGAACACACGAACCATTGTTCCGAGGAGCATGCGTAGACGCTGGCGTTAACCCCTACTTGTTCGAGCTGGCAAACATTCGAGAGCACTGCTCATGGGTGCACATGCGTGAGCCAGGAAAGGCTACTGAGAAGGCAAAGGATATTGTTCGGATGGCTGTAGCCCGAGCTTCATTTCTCAAGCCTCAAGAAGAGTCTGAGGTGCCCGTTGACCCCACAGCCTTGGTTATTGGTGGAGGCATTTCTGGCATCACATCGTCCTTGTGTCTGGCAAATCAGGGCTTTCAGGTTTATTTGGTTGAGAAAGAGCCTGAGCTAGGTGGCATGTTACGGAAACTCTACAAGCTGTATCCGACAGATGAAGAGGCATCGAAGATTTTAGAGGCATCAATCAATGCTGTAATGAGCCACAGGGGCATCCATACGTTGACATCAACCAACATAAAGAATGTTGAAGGCTACATCGGCAACTTCGAAATCACAGCGCTCACAAAAGGCGAAGAAAACAAGTTCAAGGTCGGCACCATAATAATTGCGACAGGCGCTGAAGAATTCAAACCTGTTGGCCTGTTTGGATACGATCAATATGACCGTGTTCTCACCCAAGTGGATTTGGAGAAGGTTCTTCAAAGCGGAAAGTCGGCTGTGGACAAGTTCTTCAAACCGCAAAGGGTTGCCATGATACAGTGTGTTGGAGCGCGGGAGGAAAAGCCTCCGAGAGCCTACTGTTCAAGAATCTGTTGCATGGTAGCCGTCAAGAACGCGGGCGTCATAAAAGAATGGTATCCCGACTCTGAGGTCTACATCATTTACCAAGACATGCAAACTTATGGAAAAGACTATGAGGAGCATCACAAAAAGGCTCGGGAAGAAGGCATCAAATTCATAAATTACACTCCTGAGACTCCGCCCGAAATCACACAGCTTCCCGACAATAAGCTTAGAGTCACTGTTTACCACGCGCTTCTAGGCGAAAAAAGAGAACTCGACTGCGACCTTGTAGTGCTCTCAACCCCCTTAGTGCAGCAGGAAAGCGCAAAAGAACTCTCAAAAATACTGAAGGTTCCGTTGGGACAAGACGAGTTCTTCCTTGAAGCGCATGTGAAACTAAGACCAGTTGATTTCGCAACAGACGGCATATACGTCTGTGGCACGGCTCACGGTCCCAAAGATATTGGAGAAAGCGTTTCGCAGGCTTATGCGGTTTCGTCGAGAGCAGCTGGTCCAATGGCGAACAGAAAGGTAAGAACTGAAGCAATCACAGCTGTTGTCGACCGAGACCGCTGTGTAGGCTGCCGCATGTGCGAGAAACTCTGCCCCTACGGAGCGCACAGAATCGAAGAGGGAAAATCAACAGTAATAGATGCTCTCTGCAAGGGCTGCGGTGTCTGTGCCGCTGCTTGTCTTCGCCGAGCCATAACGATGAGGCACTTCACAGACGACCAGATAATGGCTGAGATTAAAACAGCCTTCTTGATGGAAACGCCCAAACCGCCTGAGGGACCAACCGTATAGGAGGAAACTGAAACATAATGACTGAGCAATTCGAGCCTCGCATCCTCGGGTTCTTGTGCAACTGGTGCAGCTACGCGGGCGCAGACCTAGCTGGTGTAAGTCGAATCTCTTACCCAACCAACATCAGGATTATCCGCACCATGTGCAGCGGAAGAGTCGACCCACTCCATGTTTTAGAAGCGTTTCGACAAGGCGTTGATGGAGTTCTAGTCACGGGCTGTCATCCAGGCGACTGCCACTACGCCACAGGAAACTACGCTTGTGAAAAAAGAGTAAAGTTCCTCAAGGAAGTCTTGAAGCAAGTTGGAGTCGACCCCAGAAGACTCCGCCTAGAATGGGTTTCAGCCTCAGAGGGCGGTAAATTCGCAAGAGTTGTTAAAGAAATGATTGAGGAGGTTAGAAAACTCGGACCCAGCCCCCTCCGAAAAGACCTTCAGGAGACAGCGGCAACATGACCAAGGCTGGATTAGTAATAGGCGCTGGCATAGCTGGAATCCAAGCTGCCATCGACCTGGCAGATCAAGGCTTCACGGTTTACGTTGTGGAAAAAAACCCCAGCATCGGCGGGAGAATGGCACAGTTGGACAAGACCTTTCCAACGCTTGACTGCGCCGCTTGCATCATGACGCCCAAGATGGTTGACGCAGGTAGGCATCCAAACATAAAGTTGCTCACGTATTCTGAGGTCAAAGAGATACGCCAAGAAGGAAAGAACTTCAAGGTCAAGATTGTCAAAAAGCCAAGATACGTTGACGAAAAGAAGTGCACTGGTTGTGGCGCATGCTCTCAGCTCTGCCCAGTTGAGATTCCCAACGATTTCGACGAGAGGATGGGTGTTAGAAACGCCATCTACGTTCCTTTTCCGCAGGCTGTTCCTCTCATATACACAATCGACAAGGAGCACTGCTTGGAGTGTGAGCTTTGCCAAAACGTGTGCATGGCAGGAGCCATCAACTTTCAACAGCGACCAGAAGAGATGGAAATCGAGGTAGGCGCAATAATCGTCACTACGGGCTTCAACCTTTTCGACGCTGAAAAAAAGGAAGAATACGGCTTCGGCAAATACGACAACGTGATAACTGGTCTTGCCTTAGAACGGCTCTTAAGCGCTTCTGGACCAACAGGAGGACACGTGGTCAGGCCATCAGACGGAAAGATACCCAAGAAAGTTGCGTTCATTCAATGCGTGGGTTCTCGTGACGAGAAGTCTGGAAACCTCTACTGCTCCCGCGTGTGCTGCATGTACGCCACAAAAGAGGCAGAGTTAGTGAAGGAGCACGTTCCAGGAGTCGAGGTAACAATCTATTACATGGATATTCGAGCCTTCGGGAAAGCGTTCGAAGAGTTCTATCAACGAGCCAAAAGCGAATTCGGCATCAACTTTGTTAAGGGAAGAGTAGCTGAAGTGCTGGAAAACCCAGCAAACAACAACCTGCTATTAAAAGCGGAAAACATTGAGGCAGGCGAAATCATCGAAGACGACGTTGACATGGTAGTTCTCTCAACTGGTCTTGTTCCAGCTGCAGCAAACGATTTTGAGAAGATTCTGCCACTCAAAGTGGGCGACGACAACTTCTTCGTGACCGCCAATCCAAAGATTGACCCTGTGACAACCAACATTGAAGGCGTGTTTGTGGCTGGTGTAGCCGAGGGTCCAAAGGACATTCCAGATTCAGTGGCTCAGGCAAGTGCCGCGGCGATGAAAGCTTCGATTCTTCTGAAGGATTGAGGGAGAAAAGGAGAAATGACGGAGAAAGAGGAACCCAGAATCGGCGTGTACATATGCCATTGCGGCGTAAACATAGCAGCCACAGTTGACGTTGAGGATGTCGCAAAGTACGCTGAAAAACTGCCCAACGTCGTTCTCGCTAAACACTATATGTACATGTGCTCTGCTCCAGCACAAGCAATGATTCAGAATGATATCAAGGAACAGGGACTGAACAGAGTCATAGTTGCTTCTTGCTCACCCCGAATGCACGAGATAACTTTTCGAAGGGTTGTTGAGGAAGGTGGATTAAACCCCTACCTTTTTGACATGACGAACATCAGAGAGCATTGCTCTTGGGTTCATGTTGAAGAGCCGCTGAAGGCAACGAAGAAGGCTAAGGATCTCGTGCGAATGTCTGTTGCAAGAGCGGCGCTCTTGGAGCCTTTGCAGAAGAGAGTAGTTGAAGTAACTGTGAGGGCTCTTGTCATCGGCGCGGGCATCGCCGGCATGCGTAGCGCCTTAGACTTGGCTGAAAGAGGGTTCGAAGTTTATCTTATAGAGAAGGAGCCGACGATAGGCGGAAGAATGGCGCAGTTAAACAAGGTCTACCCCACAGGTGAATATGCGTTAGACCTGCTGAAACCATTAATGCAGGCGGTTGCTTCGCACCATCAAATCAAACTGTTGACCAACTCTAAGGTCAATGCTGTAGACGGCTACATTGGAAACTTCAAAGCTAAAATTCTCACAAATCCACGACATGTAAACGATAAGTGCGATGCCTGTGGAAAATGTGTGTCTGTCTGCCCAGTTGAGGTTCCTAACGAATTTGATTTTGGCTTAAGCAAGAGAAAGGCTATTTATATTCCGTTTTCAGACGCTGTGCCACACACTTACGTTATTGACGACGTAAACTGCAACAAATGTGGAGAATGTGTCAAGGTCTGCGAGAAAGACGCAATAAACCTTGAAGAGCAGCCTAAAGAAACCGAAATCACCTTTGGGACCATTACTACCGCCATCGGACACGACTTGTACGAACCATCGAAGGGCGAATTCGGCTACAAGGTTTACGAGAACGTGATAACTTCGGGGCAATTGGAAAGGCTTCTGAATGTAAATGGACCCACGAAGGGACAGCTGCTTCACAAAGGGGCTCCACCTGAAAGTGTCGTGTTCATCTCATGTGTTGGCAGCAGGCAGGAACCAGGAATCTATCAACCGATTGACAAGGACCGTCCGCTCAACCGTTACTGTTCCCGCGCCTGTTGCATGACTGGGCTGAATAATGCGCTTGAAATAAAAGAGAGGTATCCTAAGACACGGGTTTACTACATTTACCGAGACATCAGAACGTTCGGAAAAGGGCATGAAGACTATTACCGAAAGGCTGGGGAGGCAGGTGTTATCTTCATCAAACACAAGCCTGAAGCACCGCCCGTGGTCACGGATGAACTCGGTTCCACAATAGTCACCATTGAAGACATGTTGACTAATAATGAAACTTTCGCTATCCCCGCTGACTACGTAGTGCTAAACGTGGGCATGACTCCCCGCGCTGAGGCTCCCGAAGTTCAAGGAATGCTCAAAATCGCCAAGGGAGTTGAAGGCTTCTTCACTGAAGCCCATGCCAAGCTCAGACCGCTAGATACGCCCACAGACGGCATCTTCTTAGCGGGCACGGCGCAGGGTCCGAAGGATATAACTGACAGTGCAGCTATGGGAAGCGCTGCGGCTGCGAAAGCTTCGATTCCTCTAGCTAAGGGTAAAGTTGAGCTTGAACCTGTTGTCGCTCACGTGGAGTTGGACAAGTGCGACGGATGCGCCATGTGCGTGGAGCCGTGCACGTTCAAAGCCATAAGCATAGAGGAGCACAAGGAAAACGAAGAAGTGAAGAAGCGGGCGGTGGTGAACGAAGCCTTGTGCAAAGGCTGCGGCGCCTGCGCCGCTACTTGCCCACCTAAAGCAATATATGTTAAGCATTTCACATTAGAGCAGATATCAGCCATGATAAACGCGCTGTTAGCGGAGTAAAATGGAGGGTGGCTCGATTTGAGTGAAAAGAAGAAACTTGCCAAAAAGACTGATGCAGCGATTGAAGCTTTCAAAACAGAACGCTTGCGGTGGGTGCTTGGAATATCGCAGGTTGGACCCAAAGTGGACGAACAAAAGTACAAGGCTGCATCTTCAAAGATAATGAAGGACGAGATAGAGCGCCAGATGATAATCGGCGAAATCAAGGAGAAAGGTCCACAGACCATCAAAGAGCTGGCTGAAGCTACTAAGATAACGCCTAAAGAAGTGCTCAGGCACATTATTGCCTTGAGAAAAACCGGTGCAGTCTCCGAGGCTGGAGAAAAAGAAGACGGATACCTCTACAAGGCTGGTTGAAGAAGGCTTCTACAACTTTTCGATGCAGCCTGGATGCATGTCGCCCGGGTAGTCGTGGTGGTAAACGTAAATCTTGTTCTCTTCTAGGTCTACTTCCACGCGGTCGTGGGCTCTCTGACGGGTCAGCAAGTTTGAGTAACTGTTGTAGTCAGTGATTTGAACTGTTTTGAGGGCTTTCTCCTCGGTTCTGAGTGGTTTGTCACAGACTTCGCAGAGTTTTTCATCAACCCTTATCTCAGTGAACGTTTTTCCCTTCATCTCTTCGTATTCAACTGTTGACAACGGTCTTCTCAAGGCACGTCACTTCTGGTTAAGAGAGAAGTGGCGAAACGCTAATCAGTTTTTCCCTTCGTTGTTTTTAGCAAGCTTTAATGCCATTTGGGCTGCTTTGGGCAGAACGTTCTTCACTGAATCAGACAGCCCTGGGTTAACAGAGTCTGGTATCCTCTCTGCTTGACACGCTAAAATTATAACCTTAATGCCCATCTGGTCTCGGAGTTCCTTCAGTAAGTTTGTGGCTGGAAAAATGTGCATTGAGAAATCAGTGATTTTGTTTGCTGGCAAGTTGTCGATTGAAAGCTCAAAGATTTCCGCTGGCTCCCTTTTCATGTCAACGGCGTCAAGAACAATTATTTTTTCAGGCTTTTCTGGGCTTAAGGCAACTGTGAAAAGCACATCGCCAGCTCCGATTCCAACATCCAGAACGTAGATATCTTCTGGAACTTCATAGTTTTTCAGTAGGTAGTCAACCACTGCAGGACCAAAACCGTCGTCACCGAACAACATGTTGCCTACACCCAAGATGAGCACACGCTTCTTGACATACTCAGGCACGGTTTCTTCAGACATTGCGACTCCCAGCTTGCATATTTTTGTGGCTATTTGAAGGCGATAATTATGAGTAAAAACTCGTAAATCATATATTTGGTTTCTCGTTCTTTAATAGGCTCGGTGGAGCATGTGAGTTTTGCTGTTAAGGGAACCCAGTATCGAGTGAGCACGCCCAACCTTGAAAGTGTCAAAGATTACCCTTACATTTTTAAATGGAATAGACTGCCAAACAAGACTATAGCAATATCCCGAGTTGTTGTAACCCTCGTAAACCCCAGCGAAAAAAGCGAAGCAGACATAATTTTCAGCGTTTTCACCGCTCCAGAGAGTTACAGTAGAACTTTCCACTCTGTCAGCGACCTTCTGAGGGTGTGCGACCATGTTGAGACACAGACTATAGTTAAAGAATCTGTGTCGAAGTTCTACTTCGAAATCAAGCCTCCCGTGATTCTGACATACAAGAATGACCGCGTTGAACTTCACGTCAGGAGGAAGCCAAACCTTGCTGAGGAAAATTACGCCATGTGTGAGGGCTTGATGAGCGCCGCAGAAGAAGTCGCGGTGAAAGAAATCATGCGACCAACCATCGAAATCAATGAAGACACCGTTGCGAGTGAAGCCTTAAACCTGATGATTAAACGCAAGGTTGGCTATCTGCTCGTAAGGAGAAACGAAGACCTCTCTTCTGGTCCTCCCTCTGGCATAGTGACCGAAACAGACATGCTTGAGAGGGTTCTGAACAGAAGAATAGACCCTAAAAAAGTCACGGTCAAAGACATTATGACCTACCCGTTAATCACGATTGACGCCAAAACAGGCTTGGACGAAGCGATAAAAATAATGCTTAAAAAGAATGTCAAGAGGCTTCCTGTTTTGGAAAAGGGAAAAATCACAGGCATAGTCATCGACAGAGACATCGTTAGAAGCGTTCCAATTTATTTCAGGGGTGCATCCAAGAGGCGCATTTTTTTCCCAGAATAATCAACCCTGACCCCCCCAGCAAGAAAAATGTATGTGTGATTACATGAATGGTATAGACTAACTCTCATCTAGGCTGACGATATCTCCAATTCTCCAGCGGCTTTCCTTTTTTCTGTTTTCCAGATAGAGCGATTAAATGTGCTTCGCTCGAATTGCTCTATGTTTGAGGCGCCTAGGCAAGGATTAGATGGAGATTAGCCTTTGGGTCCTTTGATCCAGCCTTTAATCCCGATTTCCTTCTTCTTTTCCTTCGCTTCCTTTGTTGCAGTTTTGGAATGAAGAGTGATTCCCCAACACGTGAAGGCGTGGGAGTAAGGCTCTTGGATGAGATGCGTGAATGATAGCTCACCGTACGCCAAGAATCCTATTACCTGGGTTGATGAAAGCCCTTCCTTAAGTATTTCAGCCTCAGTTCCCGATCTGCATCCCGCCATCAGCTCAACCAGTCTCCTGTTAATACATGAAACGAGGAAAGTGGCATCGTTTCTGCAGAAGCCTTGATCTTCTCTCAGCATATCATACACGCGGCGAGCTCCTTTCTGCACCTTCTCATGGTCACCTATCATAATGTAACCAGGCATCTCAGGGGTATAACTTCTGATCGGAAACATAAGCTCAATGTCTTCTCCCACCACTCGCATACCGGCAACACAAGTATAGTTGCCAAAAGGGAAAGCAAAAGCGTATTTAGCCACAACAGGAAAATTGAATATCAGTAACCTTTTCTGTGCTCGAGAAAGTCGTGCTGCTTCCAGAATTGCTTCCTTATCAGGCATAGGAAGCCCTTTTTCCTTTGACAGTTTAACTTCGTTTTCATAAGTCACTTCAGCATACTTGGTGAAAGGATCTTTGTTGCCAATGCGTTTGACGTACTTATAATGAGGTTCCTTCTCACTGTTGAAATGAAATGTGTGTTGTCTTCCAATTTTAGTTATTGCATTTACATCTAGACCTATAGAGGTTTCGCATAGGTTGGGAATCAGAGCGCATACGGCTTCGCCATCAAGGGCTTTAAGCTGTGGATGCTCTCTGAGCCTACCATAGAATTGATGAAAAAGCTGGGCATTCACTCCATCACCGCTGCTTCCGCCTATCACGTTCATTATTCTTGCCTCGCGGGCGCTACCCATGAAATGAGCGATTCCCTCTGCCAGAAAATGCTCGTAACCTGGAGTATCGACCTTCGACCCCTGAGTCAGCACAAGTAGAGTCTTTCGCATGTGAAGATGTTCTTTGATCGTGGTTTGTTGGTTAAAGTCAACCCACGCGTCATGAGCCATCTCTTTCCCTTGTTCTCCTGCTTCCTCTGCTGTTCGAAGACCCCAAGTTCGCCCAACACCTATTGGCAGATTTGTAACTAAAGCCAAAAGAGACAAACCGTTGTAGCCTATTCCCGAAATCTCCTTCAGCACAAGGTCTTCAGTTTCTAATTCCCCACCGGTTGTGTGACCGATAAATCTGAGATGGTTTGCAGCGTGTTTCCTGAACCTATTCTCTATAGCTCTCAGAATTGACCCGCATATTAGTGTGTCCTTCTCCGCAGGTTCGCCTCTGTAACTTAGATACAAGATCAACAGCTTCACATCATCAAGACTGCAGCCACTGTCTAAGAGGTCTTTTTCAAGCTTGCCAAGGACCATTCCAATTAGTTTCTGAGCTTCTTCTGGACTGTTTCTCCTCCTCATCTCCAACTCTCTTTGCTGGTCAGTTTCCAACTCATTCATTGTGTGTGCGTGGGCGGCAAAACCCATGAAAAAATCATCGTTCATAGCGCACCCAACTTTAGAGATTATCAAATATCAGACTAAGCATCTAATCTTTAAAAAGCTGCTGGGCATCAAACATAGTCGGAATCAGTAAAAAAGTGACCGGGGTGAGGTAATCTGGTCGAGCATTCACAGCTGAGGCTGCAGAATGAGTTTTTCTTCCGCTACTTTGTTTCTTCTCCTTCTGGTAGACCATACACCAGTTGATTGTCACGTTCGCCAGCGATCGCTATTTTTCCAAACTGCCTCATAGCTATTATGTGCTTGAACAGTTTCTCTCTGTCTATGCCTGTGGTTTTTGACAGTTCATCCAGAGTTAAAGGACCCTGATTCTTGATTTCTTTGACTATTAGGCTTCTTTCCTTAGCCCGTTCTTGCATCTCCTTCGCCTTTTCTGGAGGTATTTTCGGTTTTTCAGCCAACTTCAACACCTCTGCTGCTGGAAACAATCTGCATACACGTAGCCCGTATATAAAAATAATTGCTCAACGCTGCAAAAATTTTATTAACAGTTCGAGCAACCATAACTGACATTAAGTGATTGATTTGGTCTTAGCATATATAATGATGAAAATGCAGGTTGGAATGGACGATCAAGTGCTCTCAGAGATAAAAAAGCTCGAACGAATCCAAGAAGCCAACGCTACCTACGGATCATACGACCTCGTAATAAAAGTCAATTTCAGAACCATCGAGGATCTCGACAGGTTCATCTTTGAAAAAATAAGACGGATTAAAGGCGTGACAGAAACCTCGAGCATGATCGTTGCGAAACAAATCGTCTAAGACTATTTAACCGATGTCCAGCGGCTCAAACGAGTGGTGTTCAATTCCCTCTTTTTCACAGATTTCCAAGATTTTAGAAACCGCTTTCAGGTCTATGCTTTTTATTTTTTCTTCTTCGGGTCCAGTGATTTCGACTATTATGCCGCTGCCTGAAACGCCGCAGCATGCGTAGACGTTTTTGTAGACGTTTATGTGATATTTTGGTGGGACGCCTATTTCCTCTATTGCTGTTTTGACCTTTCTTATTATGTGGTCAATGTTTGCACCCGTTGCCTTGATGAAGTAGCATTCTCTACAACTGACCTTTGTCACTGTTCAACTCTCTCCTCGATGAAGCGCTGAGCTAACGAACAAGTAATTCTATTGTATGTTTCCTTAATAAGATTGACTCAGAACCAGCCAGAATTCCATGGTTTGAATCCATTTTTATTCAAGGGTTCATCCAAAATAATGCAGGATTAGGAAGCTGATTTCCCATAAAGATTAGGATTAATAGAAGATAATTATCAAAAAGATTAAAAGTAAATCCTTAACATTGATATGTATTCTAGCAAAATAGGAGCGAGAGAGGAAAAATGACAGTGAAAGTTTTAGAAGAATGGCTGAACATGTGCGGCGGATGCGAATGCAGCATACTCGATGTTGGCGAAGCCCTCTTGGACGTGCTGCCACAGCTCGAATTCGTTCATATACCAGTGTTGATGGACCACAAATACTACGGGCAGACAGGCGAAGGCACCAAAATAGAGCTTCCTCAAGCGGACATCGGAATAATCACAGGCGGTGTCAGAACCGAAGAGCATAAAGAAGTTGCTAAAGAGATTAGGAACAAGTGTAAGACTGTCATAGCGTATGGTTCATGCGCCTGCTTCGGCGGTGTTCCAGCCCTAGCCAACATGTACACGAAAGACGAGGTTTTCAACAAGGTTTACAAGACTACGAGAAGCACTGTGCCAGGTGAACCACCAACGAAGGCTATAACTCCATGGACCGACCGTGTTTACGCTGTTGACGAAGTAATAAAAGTCGACGCCATGATACCTGGATGCGCTCCTTCTCCAGACCTGTTCGTTGATGCGGTGACTGCGCTGTTGACGGGCAAACCGTTCAAGTTGGAGGAGAAAGCGGTTTGCGAAGATTGCCCGTTGAAGCGAGAGAAGAAGGCTATAGCGGTTATAAAACGTCCGTTAGACACTCCTGCAAGTCGCGAACGATGCTTACTGGAGCAAGGTTATCTTTGCCTTGGACCTGCTACGCGCACTGGCTGCGGAGGTCATGAGAAGGTGCCCCGCTGTATTGCTGGTATGTTTCCGTGTCGTGGCTGCATGGGACCCATAAAGTTTGGTGGAAACCAGATGGTGGACATGATGGGTGCTTTGGCAACTATAGGCTTAGACGTCAAGCTGATACCCGACCGCTTGGCAACTTTCAACAGGTTCGTTGGAGGACACAACGTTCTGCGAGTGCGCAAGGTGTAGGAGAGGTGAAACGAAAATGGCTAAAGAGATTGTGATTCAACCCGTGACACGAATCGAAGGCGACGCTAAAGTTGTGATTCAACTTGACGACAACGGAAACGTTGCAGATGCTAGGATGCACACGATGGAGCTGAGAGGCTTTGAGATGTTCTGCATTGGCAGGCCAGTTGAGGAGCTGCCGTTGATAACGACGAGGATATGCGGTGTCTGTCCGTGGGCGCATCACATTGCTTCAGCGAAGGCGACGGATGGCTGTTTCGGTGTGACTCCACCGCCAGCAGGAAGGAAGCTACGCGAATTAGCCTATCTGGGCGACAAGGTCATGGACTTCATCCTGCACTTCTACATCTTGTCGGGTCCAGACTTTGTTATGGGTCCAGATGCTGACTACACAACCAGAAATGTCATCGGTATCTTGAAGGCGAACCCTGACTTGGCTAAGAAAGTGATTCATCACCACCACTTGGCGCATCAGATGGTTGAGATGATTAGTGGCAGAAGGATTCATCCTGTGGCGGCGGTGCCCGGCGGCTGGACAAAACCCTTGAAACCAGAGGAAAGAGACAAAGCCCTGCCCATGGCTAAGGAGCTTCTTGAGTTTGCTCAGTTTTCAATGAAGTTGGCTAAGGAGAACATATTTCCAAAGTATTTAGACTTGGTGAAGAGCTTAGCTGTCATCAAAACTGGGTTCTTGGGGTTAGTGACGCCTGACGGAACCCACACGTTCTACGATGGTAAGCTTAGGGTGATGCAGCCAGACGGTTCACATGAGGACCATGCAGCAGAAAACTACTTGGACGTGTTAGCTGAGCACATCGAGCCTTGGACATACTTGAAGTTTCCATACTACAAGAAGGCTGGCAAGCTGAGCATGGACCCTGACAACCCGACTGGAGTCCTTAGAGTCAACACCTTGGCGAGAATAAACGTCTGTGACCGAATGGCGACGCCTTTGGCTCAGAAGGAACTAGACGAGTTCAGGAAACTGTTTGGTAGACCAGCGCAGCAGACGTTGCTGTATCATTGGGCTAGGCTGATTGAGCTGGTTGAGTGTGCTGAACGAACTGTGGCGCTTCTTGAAGACCCGGAGATTACGAGTGAGAACACGAGGGTTGCTGTCAAGCCACGGGCTGGAAGGGGCATAGGAGTTGTTGAAGCTTCGAGAGGCACGCTGATACACGATTATGAGACTGATGACAACGGCATGGTCAAAGACTGCAACCTCATTGTGGCAACTGGCGTGAACCATGCAGCGATTAACATGTCGATTATGAAGGCGGCGAAAGACCTGATTAAGGCTGGAAAGTACGATCAGGGCATACTTGACAGAATTGAGATGGTGATAAGACCCTACGACCCGTGCCTAAGCTGCGCCACACATGACATGTCGGGGAGAATACCTTTAAGGCTAGATATAATAGACATCGACGGAAAAACAATAAATACAATAGTCAACCACTGAACAAAATCTCTCCTTTTATTTTTTAAATTTTCTATTCTCTGTATAGTGGAAAACTGCTTTTGTCACGATGGCTACTGCCATGCTCGGAAGTTTTCTGGTCGGCATCTGATGGCAAACGTCTACCTGCACTTGATATAGATAAAACGAAGAAAACTTCAAATAGATCTAATTTTCATCAGGCTCAGTTTTCTCCCATGACACAGCGAATTTCACGTTGTGCGAATTGGATGAATGCGGAAAAGTTATAGCTGAACCGAAACAGAATTGGCAACATAGGGGGCTTGCCTTTGAGGTTTGAGGTTGGGTGTGACCTAGAAGAGTTTAAGATATACTATAGGAAATTGGCAGAAGCCAGAGAGTGGCAAGGTACTTTTGGGTTTACAGAGGAGTTGAGCACAAGTTGGGAGAGGGTTCTTGTTGAGAATCCTTCTCTTCTGATCATTATGAGAGAGAATGATGAGATCATTGGTCATTTGATCTGGCATGAGTCAAGCACTGACGAACACAGGAAGGGTGATCCGAGAGATGAGGAAGACAAGCAAATACTGAATAGGCTTGCTGGAGGAAAAGAGGATCTTGTTGAGCTTCATGAAGTCTGGCTAAAAAAGAGATACAGAGGAAAAGGTTATGGCAGACAGCTGTTCGAGTTCATTGAAAATTTCCTGAGGAAGAGAGGGTATAGTTCATTCGTATATTATGCAGATCATCCTGCTGCTATTGCCATATGTAGAAAGAGAGGGTACAGAGAAGCCTTCATGGAGAAAGAGAAATGGTACGTTTTCTATCATTCACTTGAGAAGAGCCATTAGAATGAAATGAAGAAAAGAGAACAACGACGGTAGAGCTTTCTTCTATTAGCCTTTATAGGCTAGTTAATTAATTGCTTAAACTTCTATCCTCTAACTTCGTGAAAAGAAGCTCAAACCAAGCTCCGCTAAAGTGGATTTTCCGAAGAAACTTCGGAATATATAGATTGAAGCCTGTTTCGGATCTAACCCCTCTAGAGTTTTTGCATGCTTCCTCTAATAGAATGTAAAAATATGTCAGAGAGGCTATTGGTTTGATTTTCTGGCCATGCGGGCTGTCCCTATCCTTTTAGGTTTTCAAGTTTTCTTAAGTGCTTTGCTCAAGGAGCGTTGCGGTTTTGCAGGCGTGTTCGATGTTCTTTTTTAGTTCAGTCATTCGTGGTGAGATGTTTCTGTAGTATTCGATTGGTCCTCTGTCTTTGGTCTTCAGCAGTATCAGCGTTGTGGGGTAGAAGTAGTGACCGAACACGTCTTTGCTTCGCATTGATTCCTCACTGTTTTTGGGGCTGTAATTAACATGGACTCTTGAGAAAACCACTTTGTCTCCGTATTTTTCTGCCAGACTTTGCGCCAATCTCTCTATTTTTGGTTTATGTCTTTCGCATGCTGAGCATCCGTCTCGTGTGATGGAGGCAACATATACTTTCCCAACGTGTGGGGCTAGATGAGTCAGAGCTGGTTTGCCAGATCGCAGAGTCAACTGTTCAAGCCTTGTGAACTCAATTTTCTTTACGGGCATAGGTTTTCATCGGTAGACCAGGATATTTAAACGATGTGGGTAGAGATGGCTTGTTAATATGGAAACTCTGATACGTGATACGCCTCAATTGAAGCCTTCTTAGACCTAACTTTATTTATGAAATCTTCTTTGTCCAAGGAAACAAGAATCCCGGCATTATAAAGTTTATCTGCCCCCACTCACCCACAGAACAACCCAAAAATGACTCTGAAAGAAGAAGGATAAAGGGGTTTGTCCCCTTCTTCTTTTGAAATTTAGTTTCCAACAAGCAGCAGTGTCATGTGCAACGTCACTTCCAGCAACATAGACCATGTTAGTGTTACTAAGGCAGGGTCATCATTAACAAGCACACAGAAAATTCTTCAAACAGTCTGCAATTCCGTGTTCAACTACATCTGTTCACGCACAGCCTTTGCGATGTAGGTGGCGGTGACACTAGGAACAATTAGCCACTACCACCACACAGTCGCAAGCGCCCACATAATGTTATTGCTGTGATAGTTTCTCCTTAATCTTAGACCTGACCTCTGGTTTCACTGGTCCAATCTTCGAGATTCTCGTGTTAGTGGTCTCAAAAATGTTTAATATCTTGTCGTACTGAGGCAGCGTAGTTGTAATCGAAATCAGCCTAAGCGACTCAACTCCATACGGCGCCAGTTCCTTCTTTATCTGCGTCAAATAGTCTCTCACTTGGTCTTCCTTGAACAGGCTGTCGTCACCCTCAACAAATATTATGCCGTCTGCGCCCGAAGCAAAAGCTTCCATCACATGCTTCAACCCAACCCTGCCAACGCTGGGCACGCTGATTATGCGCACGTTAGGCGTGTAGCTTGACCGAGTTTGACCAGCCAAATCTGCGCTGCCATAAGCCGTGTTCTTCTCTATGAACGCCACCACTTTGGGATGAGTTTCGCCTTCGCTTACGCCCTGAACCTGAGCCAACAACTGCTCATCCGTGCTGTGCAACAAATCCAAAGCCTGCTTGGGACAGCGCGGCACACACAAGCCACAGCCAATACATGAAATAGGATTAATGCTCACGCCGCCACCAGCCGACGCCGTTATCGCTCCAACTGGACAAACCTTGATGCACACGCCGCAGCTATCACACTTCTCAGCGATAACGTAAGCGACTTCAGGCGAAACAGAAATCTCACCCTTACCCACAAACGTCGCCACACGGGAAGCAGTAGCCATAGCCTCAAGCGTCGTCTCCCTCACATCCTTCGGACTTAAAGCGCAGCCAGCCACAAACACTCCCTCACGATGACTGTCCACCGGCCTCAACTTATAATGCCTCTCAGAAAAGAAATCATCCGCACTCAACTGAATACCCAGTTTCTTAGACAACTCAGCAGCAGTTGGATGAGGATTAATAGCCACACTTAGAACAACGAGGTCAAAGACTCCCTCAAAATCCTCGCCCAAAAGCGTGTCTTCAGCCTTAACCAAAACCTTGTCCTCGCTTAAGGGCGTGACCTCTGATACTCTACCCCTCACAAACTTGACGTTGTGGTCCTGCGCATTCACGTAAAACTCTTCATAACCCTTCCCATCCGCCCTAATATCCATGTAAAAAACCCAAGGCTCAGCCTCAGGAAAAGCCTTCAAAAGCAAGAGCGCCTGCTTAATCGCCGCCATACACCCGATTTTACAGCAGTGCTCCTCACCCCTCTTATTCATCATCCGACTGCCCACGCACAAGACAAAAGCCACCTTCTTAGGCGGCTTACCATTCGACGGCTTGTGAATACCTTGCAGCATCAACCGCTCAAACTGCAGGTTCGTGACAATGTCTGGATGCTGACCAAAACCAAATTCTTCCAAAGACTTGGGGTCGATTTGCTCAAAACCTGTCGCCGCCACGATAGCGCCCACATCCAGCTCCATGGTCTCTTCTTTCTGGTCAAAGTTGACAACATGCGCCTTACAGAATTTTTCACAGACTTTGCAAACTCCCTTAGTGAAGTAGAGACAATGCTCAGTGTCAATCACGTACGTGCGGGGAACCGCCTGCCTAAACGGCGTGTAAATAGCCTTCCGCTCCAACAAACCAGCCTCAAACTCGCTCGGAACCTTAACAGGACACTTCTTTGCGCATTCGCCACAAGCCGTGCAGCCTGCATCCACGTAACGAGGCTTCTTCGTGACCAAAACGCGATAGTTGCCCGGTGTGCCCTCCACCGCCGTCGGCTCAGCCATAGTAATAACCTTAATGTTCGGATGCTGCGCGGCGTAGACCATCTTAGGCGTGAGAATACACTGCGAACAGTCAAGTGTTGGAAAAGTCTTACTCAACTGCGCCATGTGACCGCCTATACTGGGGCTCCGCTCAACAAGATAGACTTGAAAACTCTTGTCAGCCAACTCTATCGACGTCATTATACCAGCGACTCCGCCACCAATAACCAGCACACTCTTGTTCACAGGCATAGCTTTGGGTTGGAGAGGCTGAAGATGTTGAACTCGCTCAACCGCCCCACGAATAAGGTCTATAGCCTTTGCCGTAGCCGCCTCCTTGTTGTCGTGAACCCAACTGCACTGTTCTCGGATGTTTGCCATCTCGAGAAAGTACGGGTTCAAACCAGCCGACTCTATATTGCGCCTAAACGTGTCCAAGTGCATCTTAGGCGTGCAAGCTGCGACAACTACACGTTCGATTCCATGCTCCTTAATACCCTTAGCGATTAATTCTTGACCTGGGTCGCTGCACACGTACTCGTAGGTTTCAGCTATCTTGACGCCTTTAAACTGGGCAACAGCTTCCTTAACCTTGGCTACGTCTACAGTGTCGCTTATGTTTCCGCCGCAGTGGCAGATGTAAACTCCCACTTTCTTATCTTCTGTTTGCGCCATCTTGACGTGTCTCCTTTTAAACCCCTTTTTGCTTGAGAGGAGCCATGTAGAGTAACCATAAATGCCACTTCCAACTTTTAAGAGTCTCGCTTAAGGTTCAAGTTTCCGTCAAACTTAGCATATGGAAAACAAGATTTATTAGTGCCCCTCATCACAACACTCTATTCTTCATTTAGACTAATCTCTTGGAGGAAAAACCCGTGGGAGCTACGATAGGGGCAGAGCCGCAGAAAGAAGTCATTCGCCTAGATAAACTCGACATGGGATTCTCCGAAGCTGTCGCCAAAGCTGGCGGTGAAAAACTTAATCTGTGTATTCAATGCGGCACCTGCTCAGCCAGCTGCCCATTCGGACGCATAACTCCCCTCAGAATACGAACCCTCATCAGAAGGGCACAGTTAGGTTTTCGAGAAAAAGTTCTCTCCAACAAAGACCTCTGGTTGTGCACAACCTGCTACACTTGCGCATACCGTTGCCCCAGAGACGCCAATCCAATGGAGATTCTCATCGGTCTGCGCAGCCTCATGGTCGAGGAAGGGTTGATTCCACGCACACTCGCAGACGCTTTAGAAGGGGTTTACAAGTATGGAAACCCATGGGGGATAAGCCGAAGCAAGAGGGCTGAATGGGCGAAGGACTTGAACGTAAAGCAGGTTTCTGAAGGTCAGAAGGCTGGGTTATTGTATTATGTTGGTTGCGCCGCCTCCTACGATTCTCGTGCTCAAGAAGTAGCTAAGGCGGTGGCAAAGAATTTGAACGCCTTAGGGATGGATTTTTCGATTCTTGGAGACAAGGAGAACTGCTGCGGAAACGAGATGTACTCTCTTGGAGAAAAAGGGCTCTTCGAAGAATTAGTCGGTAAAAACTTGGGGCTTTTCGACCAGTATGGCGCAAGTGAGATTGTTACCACTTCTCCCCACTGCTACCATGCGTTCAAAAATAGATACGGCAGAAAAGAGCTTCCAGTCCGACATTACACACAATATTTCGCAGACTTAATCGATAAGGGAAAGCTCAAGTTCTCAGGCAAGATAGAGAAAGTAGTAACCTACCACGACCCCTGCTATCTAGGCAGGCACAACAACGTCTATGACGAACCAAGAAAGATAATCGAGAGCATTCCAGGCGTAAAATTTGTCGAACTAAGGTCGTCAAAAGGACGTAGCGTCTGTTGTGAGGGCGGGGGAGGAAGGATGTGGTACGATGTCACGAGAGATTGGGAACGCCTCACAGAAACCCGTGTTAAAGAAGCCCTTGAGGTTGGAGCACAAGTAATAGCTGTTGCGTGTCCCTTCTGTCTTCTAACATTCGATGATGCCATTAAGACAGCAGGTTTTGAGGACAAAATCCAAGTCAAGGACATAATGGAGTTAGTTAGTGAAGCTCTTTAACTCAAGTTTGCTACTAAAGTTTGCTACTATATTGCTTCCCTCAGTAGCTCAAGGACGTCTTTTACTATTATTTTGCTTTCTACGTCTAACACTTTTACGGCGTCTTCTAGGGTTGTTATACAGAATGGGCAAGCCGTGGCTATAGCTTCAACGCCGAGTTCTAATGCTTCTCTAACCCTGTTTACGCATGGTCGCTTTTCTGGCGGTGCTTCCTCCGTCCAGACTCTTCCTGCTCCTCCGCCGCAGCAAAAACTGTTCTGTCTTGTCCTCTTCATTTCAATGAGTTCGAGACCGTTTAGCGATTCAAGAATCTGTCTTGGAGCGTCGTATATTTCATTGCGTTTGCCTAGGAAGCAGGGGTCGTGGTAGGCAACTCTTCTGTTAACGGTTTTGGGAAGTTTGAGTTTGCCTTCTGCGATTTTTTCAGCGACGAATTGTGTGTAATGTTGAACGTTGAGTTGGGCGTCGCTGTATGGTTTATCGTTTTTGAAAGTGTTGTAGCAGTGTGGTGACAACGTTACGATTCTCTCTGCGTCAAGCTTCTCAAACATGGATAGGTTGTGTTCTGCGAGACTTTCGAATAATCCTTTTTCGCCGAGTCTGAGTATGTGGTCTCCGCAGCACCATTCTTCAGTGCCTAGAGTAGCAAAATCAACATGTAAGTTATTGAAAATTGAAGCCATTGACTTGGCGGTTTCTTGGTTTCTTTGGTCATAGACTGTGGAGCAGCATGTGAAGTATAGAATGTCAGTTTTTTCAGTTGTTGGAAATGTTTTAATACCAAGGTCCTTGCTCCATTCCATTCTTTTGCTAGGATGCATTCCCATTGGATTATGATATCTGACAACGCTTGTGAGCACATCTTTGACGGTTCTCGGAATGGTTCCAGCTTCTATTATGAGAGAGTGGTCATCCACTATAGCGTTTGCGCAACCAATCTGTTTGGGACAGAACATTGTGCATGAATTGCATTGAGTACACAGCCAGATATTGTCCGCCATCGGTTTTAATCGTTCCTCGCCGCCTTCGTCTCTGGAATCGGTGACGAATCGGTAATTTGCGGTTAAAGCTGATGGTCCGAGAAATTTTTCATCTATTGTTGCTGGGCAGGCAGAGTTGCAGATTGAGCATTTTATGCATAACGATAGGTCCCAATATTTTTTGAGTTCGGGTGGCATCTGAACGAATTCGTCTGGTTTTTTGAGTTCTTCTTCATTCTTCAAGAGAATTGTTTTAATCCTCTTGTAAGTGTCGAAGAACGGTTGAATGTCGACAATTAGGTCTTTTATGATGGGCATGTTAGAGAGTGGTTCAAGTACTACTGAGTCAACTTCAAGGTCTAGTACCTGCGTGTAGCAAGCCAGCATGGGTTTTCCGTTAACGTTGATTCCGCAGCTTCCGCAAATGCCCATCCTGCACGAGTGTCTAAACGTCAGTGTTTCATCAAGATTATCTTTAATATACTGGAGTGCTTCAAGAACCGTTGTTCCCCTGCGAATTGGCACTTTGAAATTGGATGCGTAGCGTCTATTGTTTTGGGGGTCAAAGCGTTGTATCTTAAATTCAACAATTTTCTCAACTTTGGTGCTCATACAATTCACCTCTAGTAAGTTCTGGCTGTTGGCTGCCACTTGGTTACCGTAACTGGAATGTACTCAAGTCTAGGTCCATCTTTCGTGCAGTATGCGAGAGTGTGTTTCAGCCAGTTTTCATCGTCGCGCTTTGGATAATCAAGCCTTGAGTGGGCTCCCCTTGATTCTTTTCTGGCAAGTGCGCTGGCTATGGTCGCTTCGGCTAGGTCTAGCATGAAGTCAAGTTGAAGGGCAGAAGTAAATCCAGTGTTGAAAGGTCTGCCTCTATCTTCCACCTTTATGCTTTTGAATCTGTGTTTCAGTCCTCTTACTTCTTTTAAGCCGCTCTCAAGTTCTTCGCCTTTTCTGAATATCCACGCCTTCGTATTCATGATGCGTCTCAGCTCGTCTCTTATGAGCGAGACTCTTTCACCGCCTTCGCTGCCCAAGATCTCGTCAAAAACCCTTTTTTCTTCTACCAAGATTCTTTCACGCGGAATTTCGTGAAAACTGCTGGATAAGGCATGTTTGGCGGCTTCTTCACCAGCAACCGCTCCGAAGACTAAACATTCAGCTGTGGAATTTGTGCCAAGCCTATTTGCTCCGTGAACACTTATACATGAGCATTCGCCAGCGGCGTACAACCCTGAAATAGGCGTTTCAGTCTTTGAGTTTGCACGGATTCCTCCCATCGAGTAGTGTGCTGCTGGTCTAATTGGTATCTGTTCCTTAACAGGGTCTACTCCGCCAAGCTTTATTGCAACGTCGCGAATGAGCGGCAACCTTTCGTTAATCTTCTCCTCACCCAAGTGAGTGAGGTCTAAAGCTATGTAGGGTCCGTATGGTCCCTCAAATCCTCTTCCTTCAAGAATATCTGTCTGTTCCGCTCTGGATATCACATCGCGCGGAGCCAGCTCCATTTTCTCTGGAGCATACTTTTTCATGAAACGTTCACCCCTAGCATTAATCAGATATCCGCCTTCGCCACGGGCGCCTTCAGTTATCAACACTCCAGACGGAACCAGCCCAGTGGGATGAAATTGAACAAACTCCATATCCATTAAAGGTGCTCCAGCGCGGTATGCCATAGCCATCCCGTCGCCCGTTGTGGTGTGGGAGAAAGTGGTAAATTCGTATATGCGCTCGTGACCGCCAGTTGCCATGATGATAGACTTGGCTTGAAGGACATGCATTTCTCCGCTTTTCAATTCTATGGCTGTCAACCCAACTGCTTTGCCTTCTTCCACAATTACGGCAGTGACGAACCATTCATCATAAAATTTTACGTTATCATAAGTCGTGGCTTTCCCGTACAGTGTGTGCATCTCATGAAAACCCGTCATGTCAGCTGCGAAGCAGGCTCTTGGAAAACTGTGACCACCAAATGGGCGTTGATCTAGTTTTCCGTCATTGGTTCGGCTCCATGGACATCCCCAATGCTCCAGAGTGACTATTTCTTTTGTGGCTTGCTTAACAAAGAATTCGACAGCGTCTTGGTCTGCGAGGAAATCTGCGCCCTTAACTGTGTCCCAAGCGTGTAGCTCGTAGGAATCTTCGTCTCGCATTACCGCGGCTGTTCCGCCTTGCGCACAGACCGAATGCGACCTTATTGGGTGAAGTTTCGAAAGCACAGCTATGTTCAGTTTGTTGTTAATTTCAGCCGCCGCAATGGCTGCTCTAAGTCCTGCTATGCCTGCTCCAACGATGATTAAGTCGTGGGTTAATGTTTCCATCCAAATCTCCCTTCGTTGTTCGAAGAGAATCATCTAAATTTATATACAAACCTTTATAGTTTTCCAAAAATCGTCCGCAATACGGCATGAGGGTTAGTTGCGTTTCGTGTTACAATCAATTCACGGGAAAACAGTGGATTTTTCATCATGTTTACAGAAAGAGTTAAAAATTTTAGTCGCTTAGTGTAGAAAAACGCAAAGTTGGGCATTTAAGGAGAAGAAAAAGATTATGGACATAATTGTCTGTGTGAAGCATGTTCCAGAGACAGCGGAGGCAGACATAAAAATCGATGGTACCGGGAAAGCTGTCGAAAAGAGCGGTTTAGTCTTCGACATTAACGAATGGGACGACTACGCCTTAGAGGAAGCAGTGCGCCTAAAAGAAAAATTCGGAGGCACTGTCACAGCCATAACAATAGGTTCTGAAGACGCAGAGAACACGTTAAGAAAATGTTTAGCCCGAGGTGCAGATAAAGCCATAAGGATTAGTGACCCAAAGTTTGAGGGTTCCGATGGTTACGCAATCGCGAAAATTCTCTCCAAAGTCGTTAAGGATATACCTTTTAGTCTAATATTGACGGGAGCCCAGGCAGGCGACGACGGCTACGCAGTGGTTGGACCAATGCTTGCGGCGTTTCTTGGAGTTCCTCACGCTACCATGGTTAAGAAAGTCGAAGTAAAAGACGATGCTGTAAGGCTCAACCGTGAATTGGAAGGCGGCATAGAAGAGATTGTTGAGGTAAAGCTGCCTGCTATTTTTGCGATTCAAACAGGAATCAATGAACCCCGCTACGTTTCAATTATGGGCACTCGAAAAGCCATGCAGAAAGAGGTTAAAGTTCTCAGATTAGCTGACGTAGGTCTCAGCGAAAACGAGGTCGGTGAACTTGGGTCGTGGATAAAAACAGAGAAGATGTACGTGCCACCCTTAGAGAAACAAGCTGAATTCTTGAAGGGAAGCCCAGAAGAAATAGCTAGTAAAATCGCTGAAATCCTTAAGGCTAGGGGGCTGATGTAAATGAGAGAAATCTTCGTTCTAGCAGAGCACAGACAAGGGCAGATTAGAGACGTAACATTTGAGATGCTCACCAAAGGAAGAGAGTTAGCAGGGAAAACAAACACCGAGTTAACAGCCGTGCTTCTGGGCAAAGAAGTTAAGAACCACGCCAAAACTTTTGCAGAACACGCAAAAAGAGTTCTGCTCGTCGAAGACGACAAGTTGGAGAACTTTAACTCCGAAGCTTACCAAAAAGTGCTATCAAGCCTAATCAAAGAACACAAGCCGTTACTATCGTTAATTGGGCACACCTCTTTCGGCGTGGACTTGGCTCCAAGCCTAGCTGTCTCATTGAACGTGCCGTTGGCAACCGACTGCATTGACCTGAATCTTGAGAACGAAACATTAACCGTGACCCGTCAAATGTATGGCGGTAAAGTAAACGTTAAAGCAGTTCTTCAGAAAGCTGAGAGCTACATTGCCACTGTTCGCCAGGCAACTTTCGCAGTGCAGAAGGAGGCACCGATGAACGGAGAAATCGTTGAAGTTCCTTCTCCACTCTCCGAAGAGACGATGAGAAAGCGTTTCGTCGAATATGTTTTGCCACCACCGGGCGGAGTTGACATAACAGCCGCAGAAGCTTTGGTGGGAATTGGGCGAGGAATAAAAGACGTCAGCAACATACCGCAAGTCGAAGATTTGGCAAAGACCCTTGGAGGAACCTTGGCTTGTTCACGCCCCATTGTGGATAAGGGATGGCTTCCCAACGACCGACAAATAGGTTCTTCGGGGAAAACCGTCAAACCAAAAGTCTACTTCGCCCTCGGAATAAGCGGCGCCTTCCAGCACATTCTTGGAATGAAAAACTCAGACCTAATAATTGCTGTAAACAAGGACCCTAAAGCTCCCATTTTCAGCGTTGCCGACTATGGTGTTGTTGAAGACCTCTTCAAAATAGTTCCGCCTCTAAAAAGCAAATTGCAGGAATTGAAAGGACAAAAAGCGTAGGTGCATACTCAAAGCGCACTTAAAGAACTTTAAGTTTCCCTAAACCAACGAATAGGATGCTAAGAGATAAAACGTTAAACACTCATGTATATAGTCAAAACGAGGCGCAAAAAATGGATTTCGAATTGGCTAAGGAGCAGAACTACATTAAAACCGCTGCCCGAGAATTTGCAGAAGGCGAATTCAAACCTGAAATAGCGAGAGAGTTTGACCAAAAACATGACTTTCCTAGGGAGCTCTGCAAAAAAGCAGCCAAGCTTGGTTTCATCGGTTGTTACTTCGATGAGAAGTATGGAGGCCAAGGTTTAGGTCTTCTTGAAAACGTTCTGATTGAAGAGGAGTTCTGCCGAGTTGACTCAACGCTTGGCTCAGCCATGTTTACTGGTTTGTTCGGTAGTGACTTGATTCTCGAATATGGCACGGAAGAACAAAAGATGGAGTATCTGCCGAAGACAGCGCAAGGCGAGTGGTTGTCGTCGGGAGCATTCACTGAACCAGCCCACGGAAGCGACATCACAAGCCTCGACACAACCGCAGTTCTAAAGGGAGACGAATACGTAATCAACGGCGCAAAGACCATGATAACAAACGCTCCAATCGCTGACTACGCCGTCGTTCTGTGTCAAACAAACCCTGAAGCAAGACACAAGGGTCAGAGCCTATTCATCGTTAAGAAGGGAACTCCTGGACTTGACAGCAATGTTCTCCACGGAAAAATGGGCATCCGAGCGTCAATTTTGGGAGAGTACTCGTTTAGCGACATGCGCGTGCCAAAAACAGCGCTTCTAGGCGAAGAAAACAAAGGCTTCTATCATTTCATGGAGTTCATAGACGTGGGTCGAATAAACGTTGCAGCGCAGTCGGTGGGTATGGCTCAGGGAGCCTTTGAGCGAGCGTTAAAATACGCAAAACAAAGACAGCAGTTTGGACGACCAATCGCCGATTTCCAAGCAATTCAGCACAAGTTGGCTGACATGGCTTTAGACATCGAATCGGCAAAGCTTCTGACATACAAGGCAGCGTGGTACGTGGATAAAGGACAGATAATTCCTAAACTGGCTTGTATGGCGAAGACCATTGCGACATCTAACGCTATAAGAGTGATAAGTGAAGCCATGCAAATCTTCGGCGGGTATGGTTACTTAGCTGATTATGACATTGAACGTTACTATCGTGACATTCGGGTTTCAATGATTTATGAGGGAACTACTGAGATTCAGAAAAACGTGGTTGCAAGAATACTCCTAACTGAATAAATTTTAGCAGATCTAGTGCCTACGTGCTCACACAGAGTCTTCATCTTTCTGATTATTTATTTCGCTCTCTTCATTAATCATGAGAACCAAAACGTATATGATAAGTTGTTTACGCTATTTCTCTACTCAAACCCAATAGTAACCACCAACTTCGGAGCCGTTTGCCCTTGCGTGCTGAAATCAAAATCAGCGGCATCGTTCAAGGCGTAGGATTCCGCCCCTTCATCTACAGAACCGCAGTGAAAAATGGGTTGGTTGGCTTTGTGCGAAACCGCGGCGATGCCTACGTAGAAGTTGTTGTTGAGGGAAAGAAAGAGCAGATTGAGCAGTTTCTTCAAGATCTTAAAAACAAGAAGCCTCCTCTTGCTAGCATTGACGATTTAATCACAAAAAACGTTGAGGACAAGCATGAATTTGAACGGTTCACAATTTTAAAGAGTTCAGACGCCGTGGAGCTTTCAGGCTCGGTTATTCCACCCGATGTTTCCATCTGCGATGAATGCCTGAAAGAGCTGCGAAACCCGCAAGATGAGCGCCACGACTACTTTTTCATAACCTGCACCAACTGTGGTCCCCGCTATACAATCATTAAACGCTTGCCTTACGACCGACCTAACACAACCATGCAAGAGTTTTCAATGTGCGACTTCTGCAAAAGAGAATACACTAAGCCAGCCAATCGACGATTCCACGCTCAAACCGTAGCCTGCCCGAAATGTGGTCCAAAAGCCTTTTTGGCTTTGAGTGATGGGCGACCGTTTAGCAGTGAAGACCCGATTCGAGAGGCGGGCAAACTGCTCGAGGAGGGCTATGTGCTAGCAATCAAGGGCTACGGTGGTTTCCACGTCGCAACCGCAACCACAAAGGATGAGCCCATCACACGCCTCAGAGCAGTGAAGCATCGAGCCCAGAAACCATTTGCAATAATGGCTCGCGACCTTGAAACAGCCAAATCATTTGTTGAGGTTAGTGAAAAAGAGGCTCAGTTGCTCACATCATACGTTAAACCGATTGTTCTGTTGCGTAAAAGTGCCGATTATTACCTTTCAGGTTTGGTAGCTCCAGCCTTGCACAATGTTGGAGTAATGTTGCCCTACACAGGCTTACACTTCATGTTGTTTGACAAGGTGCGTGAACCAGCGTTTATTATGACCAGCGCTAACCCTCCCAACGAACCCATAGTGACCGAAAACGAAGAGGCGGTACAAAAACTTGGAAGCGTGGTTAACTACTTTCTCTTCCACAACAGGACTATTGCACAGCGCTGCGATGATTCAGTCATTCGTGTTCACGGCAACCACGTAAGCTTGATTCGCAGGTCACGTGGATACGCGCCTGAACCAATAAGGCTGAAGTGGACTGCTAATAGGTGTGTTCTGGGAGTGGGCGCCGAGTTAAACTCCACTTTGTGTGTCTTGTTAAAGGATAAGGCGTTCATATCGCAGCACATCGGCGACGTTGAAAACTTGGAGACGCTTCAATTTCTTAAAAGCGCCATTCAACACGTTCTGCGGTTGACTAACAGTAAGATTGAAGCCGTAGCCTGCGATTTGCATCCCAAATTCACCACGACCCTTCTTGCTCAAGACTTAGAAAAGGAGCTCAACTGCCCCGTTGTGAAAGTTCAGCACCACCACGTTCACGGCGCCGCTCTCATGGCTGAACACGACATCGACGAAATAATCGCCGTAGTCTGTGACGGATACGGCTACGGAGCAGACAGCCAAGCTTGGGGCGGGGAAATCCTCCACTGCAATCGAGATGGCAGCTTTCAGCGCTTGGGGCATTTGGAAGAGCAACCCTTAGTTGGCGGTGACTTGGCTACACGCTATCCGTTGCGGATGGCTGCGGGAATACTAAACAAAGACAGGGAAACAGACGTAAAAGAATGGCTGCTCTCGAACAGCGAGCATCTGCCACATGGAAAGGAAGAGGTTGAGATAATTCTTCAGCAATTGAGCAAACCTTCAACGCTCAAGACTACGAGTTGTGGTCGTGTCTTAGATACGGTTTCAGCCCTTTTAGGTCTGTGCTATGAACGCACGTATGAGGGTGAGCCCGCCATGAAATTGGAGTCAGCAGCCGTAGGTGGAAAAGACGTACTACAACTCGAGCCCAAAATCAAAGACAACATCCTCAACACCACGGTTTTAGTCAATCAAATATTCCATAAAAGAAATGTTTTTCTAATACGTGACCTTGCTTTCTCAGCTCAGTCTTATTTGGCCAAGGGTTTAGCCCAAATCGCTGTTGATGAAACCAAACGACTCGACATAGAAGCTGTGGGTTTTTCTGGGGGCGTCGCCTACAACGAACACATCACACAAACGATTAGGAAGGTTGTGGAAGACAACAAGCTAAGATTTATTGTTCATGAATTAGTGCCTCCAGGAGACGGCGGCGTATCTTTTGGGCAGGCGGTGGCTGCGGCTTGGCAAATGGAGCGCTAGGTTATGATTTTATTTTACCAATATGCCTTTATTTTGGCGTTTCCATGCTTATGTGATGGAACATGTGTCTCGCGATTCCGGCTAAGGTGGTCGAAATAGATGGCGATACTGCCAAGGTGGATTTTGGAGCCGGAACTATGCGAGAAGTTAACGTGTCGCTTGTTGAGGCTAAAGTTGGCGAGTATGTGATTGTGCACGCTGGCTACGCCATCGAGGTTTTGGACCAGAAGGCAGCTGAGGAAACGCTGGCGTTGTGGAACGAAATCCTCAATAAGTATGATGAGACAACAACTACTTCAAACCCATAGAAAGCTGAAGAGAAGGCTGTCATCGACTTTGGCTGCTCTGAAGAAGGAAGTTGTCAAGGCTGGAGAAGGCGAAATCTACGATGTAGAATTGTCAGAAGACTTGCTTAAGGCTAATCAACGCTTGGCTGAGGAAAACAAACGGTTTCTTCAGAAAAACGGCGTCAAAGCCATAGACGTGATGGGCGCTGTTGGCACGGGCAAAACCAGCCTAATCGAAAAACTGGTTCAACTGCTGAAGAATCATTATAAAATCGCAGTTTTCAAGGGTGACTTGACCACTACCATAGACGCTGAGATGATTGCCCGCCATGGAGTAGAAACAGTGGCAATAAACACGGGAAAAGAATGTCACCTAGACGCCAACCTGGTGAAAAAAGCGTTACAGAAGCTCAACTTGAACAAGATTAACCTGTTGTTCATCGAGAACGTTGGCAACCTCATCTGTCCAGCGGAGTTTCCTTTAGGCTCGGATAAACGGGTTGTGGTTGTCAGCGTTACTGAAGGTCCGTACATGGTGGTTAAGCACCCGTTCATCTTCATTGAAGCCGATGTCGTTGTCATCAACAAAATAGACTTAGCAAAGGCAATGGATGTGAACATCAAGAAACTCGAGAAAGACGTGAAGACGATTAACCCCAAAGCCGAAGTTGTGGCTACTAACTGCAGAACAAGTGAAGGCGTCGATGAGGTTGTCAAGGCTCTTGAACTCTGACTTGTGGAGTTTGGTTAGCGCTTGCACGAGTTTTCTGTAACTTCTCAGATTGTTGAAAGCGTGTTAGCTGAGGCTGAGAAACGCAAGGCGAAGAAGGTTGCTGAAGTGCATCTGGTTATAGGCAAGTTGACTTTTCTCGGCCTTGAGCAGGTGAGGTTTGCTTACGAGGTTTTGAGTAAAGGCACGATTCTGGAGGGTTCGAAGCTCGTTATTGAAGAACAGGAAGGCGTTGTCAAGTGCAATCACTGCGGTTATGAAGGTGGCTTCAAGTACGAAGACGACCCTCTCTATCACGTGCCCTTGCCCTCTCTCAAATGCCCAAAATGTGACAGCGTAGTTGATATCGTGGCTGGAAAAGAATGCACCATAAAGAGCATTAAAATGATGATTTGAAAATGGAGCAGTTAGCTGATTTTAGGGACGCTGAGCTGGCTAAGCGTGTGGTTGAGCAGATTCGCCGAGTTGCTCCTTCTTACACAGTCAAGATTTGTCATGTCTGTGGCACACATGAATGGACTATCAGCCATTACGGGTTGAGGACGCTTCTTCCTGAATCCGTTGATGTAATCGCTGGACCCGGCTGCCCCGTCTGCATTATCCCAGCGGCGGAGATTGACGAAGCCATAAAACTAGCCTTAGAAAAGAACGTTGCCCTTGCGACTTTCGGTGACTTGGTGCGGGTTCCAGGCTCTGAACTGTCGCTTCAAGATGCGAGGGCGAGGGGTGGAGACGTTCGCGTTGTTTACAGTGTGATTGACGCTGTTAAGATGGCTGAGAAGGAGCCTAACCGTGATTTTGTGTTTTTTGCGGTTGGTTTTGAAACGACTGCGCCTTCGACGGCGGTTGAGGTTTTGAAGAAGCCTCCTCGCAATCTTAGTTTTTTGGTTTCGCATAGGTTGATTCCACCAGCCATGGAGTTGCTGCTCGGCGTCGGTGACTTGCACATTGACGGGTTTATTGCGCCTGGACATGTTTCCACAATTATCGGTATGAAGCCGTATGAGGTGTTTCCGAAGGCTTATCGTATGCCCACTGTTGTGGCTGGTTTTGAACCCTTAGACGTCTTGTTTGCTGTTTCGATGCTGCTTCAGCAGATAAAGAAGAATGAAGCCAAGCTGGAGAACGAGTACAGTCGGGTTGTGGCTTGGGAAGGCAACGTGAAGGCGCAGAAGCTAATCGCTGAGGCGTTCGACGTCGTGGACGGTGGCTGGCGCGGTTTGGGCAGGGTTCCAGCCTCGGCTCTAGCATTGAAGAAAGAATACAGCGAGTATGATGCACGTAGTAAATACGATGTGAAGGTTGTGGGCGCAAGAGACCTTTTGCCTGGTTGTCTCTGTCATTTGGTTATGATTGGGAAGATTAAGCCGCCTGAATGCAGTCTCTATATGAATGCGTGTACGCCTCAGACGCCCCGGGGAGCCTGCATGGTGAGCGTGGAGGGCACGTGTAGAATCTGGTCGAGGCACACGCCAGCGACGTAGTGTGGTTGTTGAATGCGTTGGTGTGTCAGTTGTGTCGCTGTTATTCTGTGTTGCTGGGGCTGTGTGTGAACAGAAGTAGTTGAACACGCAAGCGCAGACTGTTTGTGTTCAAACTCTCTTTGGGGTTACGGGCTGTCTTTGTGTGCGTGGTAGTGGCAAATTGCTCCTAGTGTCATCACCATTCTGCATTTGTAAAGCTGGAAGATAATTTCAAGGGAGAAGGAAACAATTCACCTACACCTTTTTCTTTCATGGTCAGCATGGAAGGCACATGCAGAATTTGGGCAAAACATAAGGCTACGACTGATACGTAATCGTCTATTTTTCTTGGAATTTCTCCATTTCTTTCAATATCGACTCGGCATAGTTTACGCATCCTTTGGCAATCCCCTCTGCATCGTATTTGTTGGCTGGACACTTCGGATAGATTAAGGCGCTTTTTCTTTGGCTAGCTTTATGAGGGTGCTCGTGAATCTGTCTAATCTGTTTTTGACATCTTGATTTTCAACTAGCCCCGCTTTTAGTGGGTCAAGTCCATATTCTCTTGACCTTAACAGAATCCATGTTATTGGTGAGCCATGGAATCTGTAGAGTGCTTCGTTTAGGGCGAAGTAACTGCCCAACACGATAAACCCGTAAATTTTGCCCATTAAAACGTTCTCGTGTTTGCCAAAGCCATAGATTCCTAGGCTTCTTTCTTCGAAAGTCTTGAAAATTGCTGGAACGTGACCAACGTATGTGGGTATGCCAAAGATGATTATCTGCGAGTTTTCGAATGCTTGATAAATCTTGGGGAGGTCGTCGTCAACTGGACAGGTCTCCTTCGTCCCTCTGATTCGTTCCGAGAAGCATTCGTAGTTGCAGTTGGAACAGGGTTTTATCTTGTAATCATGGAGGTTAATGAGTTGAGTTTCAAAATTTTCATCCCTAAACTTTTGGAGGCAACAATTTACGCAGTCTTGACAATTTCCGTGTTTTCGTGCGCTGAACGCTAAACCCAACACTTTCATGAATGGTTCCCCGCCGACATTCTTCTTTGAACTAATTGTATTTATCCCTTTAACGAGAATGAATTGAACGAAAAGCAGCTTTCTAAGCGTTTGTTAGCATATTCTTGGTATCGGGTCGCCTATGGGCGGTGTTAGTATTCTTTTTCCGCCTACCACAGTCTCTAAAGCTACTTCTTTGAATCTGTCTGTTGCCTCTCCTATTATCTGTGCGTTTTTTCCTTCTTTAGTTTCTCTCAGCGCACCTAACACTTCTTCAGCTTTTTCTGCTACCACGCCTATGATTATTTTTCCTTCGTTTCCAACTTCCAACGGGTCGATGCCTAACATTTCGCAGGCTGAGCGCACATCATCCCGTATAGGTATCTTCTCCTCTACCACGAGTATGCCTACCCTTGACTTTTGGCTCCACTCGTTCAAGGCGTTGGACAAGCCGCCCCTAGTCGGGTCTTTCATCGCTACTACTCCGCCAACATCGCCCAATAATCGTAGTATCAACTTGTTCAACGGCGCCACGTCTGAAACGATTCTGCTGCCGAACCCGTAACCTTCTCGACTCGACAACACAGCCAACCCATGGTCGCCAATCGTGCCCGACAATATGATTTTGTCTCCCGAATGAAGATTAGAGTCGAGCAGCCAGCGACTGTTAAACTGAGGTCGATGCCTCTTTACTACGAGTATGTTTTGTTCCAGGGCTTGATTTCTTCTGCCAATCCCAGAAGTGTTAATCACACAGCCTTCCAAAGCGCCTTTCTCCACCACCTTAGTGTCACCTGTTATCACGTGGACGCCTGCCTCCTTGCAAGTTTCACCCATACTGCTTACAATGCGCTCAAAATCAACTATTGCTAAGCCTTCTTCCAAAACAAAGCCAGAAGTCAACGCCACTGGCTCAGCGCCTAAAACCGCAATGTCATTAACCGTACCCGTCACTGCCAGCCGCCCAATGTCGCCTCCTGGAAAGAACAGCGGCTTAACAGCGTGGGAATCTGACTTCAAAACAATGTCGTCTATCACAGCGGCATCGTCTAGAGCCTCGAGTGGAACTTCTGCGTTGCTTCCTCCAAGATGTTTGAGGATGTAGCGTTTGATTAAATCGTTCGTGACAGCGCCGCCTGCTCCATGTGCCATGGTTATTCTCTGTTCAGTCAATGCTCATCCCTTCGAGAAGAGACATGAAAGGTTGTGTGACACTTAAGGTCTGCTCTCTGCGAGACCATATTTATCATTTATAGGAGAAAAACGGCTCAAAAAGTATAAACTATATATGAGGGTTTACATTTGCTAATATCTTCACAACATAAAATCAGCAAGGCATTTCCAAGAAGGGGAACAACCGCAACATGCCCATGAAAGAGCTCAAAACTGACAACGAAAACGGATTAACCATAGAACGCCTTCTGCACGCCAAGCATTATGCGCTTACACTAAACAAAAGCCAGTGCGTTGGATGCGAAATCTGCAAGGTGATATGTCCCAGAGAAGCCATCGAAATCAGGAAACAAACCAAGCAGCAGGGACAAAAAGCGCTGAAACCCATCTTCGACGTCAACCCCCAAAAATGCTCCTACTGTGGCATGTGCGAGCCAATCTGCCCCTTCGACGCGTTACGGGTCACGGTCAACGGCGAACACGTCGTTCCAGTCGTTGAAAAAGAATCATTTCCAGAACTGATTCATGAGATAGAAGTGGACCAATCCAAATGCAACTTGGACTGCGTTGAATGTGAAAAAGCCTGCCCACTCAACCTCATAAAAGTAACCCTACACACACCAGAAGGAAAAGAAATCTCACGCGATGAAGCTAACTCTTACTCAAACAAAGACGATATAAAAGTCCAAGTTGGCATCAGGAAAGAACAAAGCCCATGCTGCCGCCTCTGCGAAGTGAAGTGCCCCGAAGGCGCCATTCACGTGCGCAAAATATTCCACGGCTTATTGGACATCAGCCTTGAAAAATGTCCCTCTGAATGCCAAGACTGCCTCGACGTGTGTCCCATACCAGGCGCCCTGTTCCTAGACAGCGACGGCAAGGTTCATCCAAACGAGACCTTCTGCGTGTTCTGCGGCGCCTGCAGAATCGTGTGTCCAGTTGAAGGTGCACTTACGATAGAGAGACGTTCTGTGTATCACACTCCGGTTAAGTCTGGCGCTTGGAACAAAGCCATAGAAAAATTGACCTCAACTAAAGAGTATTCGAAGGAGAGCCAGACCAAACGAGCCCTCAAAGTTCTGCAGTCGATTGAGAAAAGAACAGCCCTAAAAGGTGAAGAATAAAATGTCTGGAGACACCCCGAGAGTTGGAGTCTTCGTCTGTCACTGCGGTCTCAACATAGCCGGCGTGGTTGATGTGAAAGCGGTTGTGGAATACGCTAAAACCCTGCCCTATGTTTTCTTCGCTGGAGACAACCGCTATTCCTGCGCTGATCCTGGGCAAGAGCAGATTCGTAAGGCGATAAGAGATAATAAACTCAATCGTGTTGTGGTGGCTGCTTGTTCACCCCGCATGCACGAGGTGACTTTTCGAAAGTGCATCAACGATGAGGGTTTGAACCCATACTTTTTGGAGATGGCAAACATCCGCGAGTTCTCATCGTGGGCTCACGGCAACAACCCTGAGGGCGCCACGGAGAAGGCGAAGGAAATCGTAAAAATGGCAGTGGCGAAGGCTGTTCTACTCAAACCCCTCAACGTTATCGAAGTTCCAGTCACCAACAAAGCAATGGTAGTGGGAGGCGGCATCGCCGGAATGAACGCCGCCCTAGACCTCGCTGACATGGGCTTTAAGGTTTATTTGGTTGAGAAGGGCGAGAGCATCGGCGGACACATGGCGCAGTTGGACAAGACGTTTCCAACCCTCGACTGCAGCATCTGCATTGAAGGACCGAAGATGGTCGACGTTAACCGCCATCCTAATATCGAAATAATATCGTTCGCTGACATTCTTCGTGTTGACGGCTACGTCGGCAATTTTAAGGTTAAGGTTCGCAAGAACCCGCGCTACGTGATAGCGAAAGATTGTACAGGCTGCGGTGAATGTCGAGACGTGTGCCCCGTGGAGTATCCGAACGAATGGGACATGAACATGGGTGTGCGCAAAGCCATATCCGTGCCTTTTGACCAAGCGATTCCGCTCGTTTACGCAATCAACAAAGACTACTGCATCGACTGTTACAAGTGTGTTGACGCCTGCGGTGCGCGTCAAGCAATCAATTTTGACCAGCAACCCGAGGAAATCGAACTCGACGTTGGCGCAATCGTGTTGGCGACAGGTTTTGACATTTACTTGCCCACAGACGACCCTCTGTATGGCTACGGTAAGTACGATAATGTTATAACTGCGCTTGAGTTCGAGAGGCTGATTTTGGCTGCTGGACCAACAGGCGGCAAAGTGATACGCGCCTCTGACGGAAAGAAGCCGCACAGCGTCACTTTTATTCAATGTGTTGGCTCCCGAGACGTCAACAAATATGAGTATTGTTCTGGTTTCTGTTGCATGTACGCTTTAAAGAACGCGATTTTGCTGAAGGAGAAGTACAAGGACGACGTGGAAGTCTACCTTATGTACATCGACATGCGGACGCATTTTAAGGGCTACGAAGAGTTTTACCGCCGAGCCCGAGACTTGGGCATAAACTTCATCCGCGGCAAGGCTTCTCAAATTCTTGAAGATTCGAAGACAAAGAACCTTATCATCAGAGCTGAAGACATGAGCTTGGGTGAGCCAATCGAAGTTGAAAGCGAACTTGTTGTTCTGTGCACTGCGGCTATTCCGAAGAAAGGCTCCGATGAGGTGGCTAGAGTGTTCAGCATTTCACGAGGAAGCGACGGATTCTTCATGGAGAGCCACCCCAAACTGAAGCCCATTGACACGCCCGTCGATGGGATATTCCTTGCAGGCGCTTGCCAAGGTCCCAAAGACATTCCCTATAGTGTGGCTCAGGGAAGCGCTGCCGCAGCGAGAGCAGCCACAATACTGTCAAAGCCTAAAGTAAAGATTGAACCCATCATAGCTGTAGTAGACCCCAACACGTGCCAGAATACGAGGGTGAAGTGCGGCATCTGCGAGAAAGTCTGCCCATACGGAGCTGCTAGTGCGCCTGAGAAAGAGCCCGCTAAGGTTACGCCAGCCATGTGTCACGGCTGCGGCACCTGTGTCGCCGAGTGTCCCACCGACGCCATCACTCAGATGCATTTCACCGACGCTCAAATCATGAATCAGATTCATGCGGCTTTGGAGGATAAGCCTGAAGAGAAGATTCTGGGCTTCCTCTGCAACTGGTGCAGCTATGCTGGCGCGGATTTGGCGGGCACCAGTCGTTTCGAGTATCCGCCCACTATGAGGGCTATAAGGGTGATGTGCTCGGGTAGAGTCGACAGAGACTTTGTGTTGAAAGCGTTGAGATTGGGCGCTGGCATGGTCTTGGTTGCAGCTTGTCACCTGCCCTACGACTGCCACTACATTTCAGGCAATGTCTGGATGACCAAGCGAATGACAGCGCTGAAAGGCATGCTAGAGAAACTCGGCATGAGTCCCGAACGACTCAAGGTTGATTACATTTCAGCGGCTGAGGGAGTCAAGTTCCAAGAAGTCAACAAAGAAATGACGGCGCAGCTGCAGGCGCTTGGGAAGGAGAAGGTTCTGGCTGAAAACGCTAAACTGCGACCCGTAATCGAGAAGATGCTAGCTAGAAAGAAGGCTGAGACTCCCGCAGCAGTCGCTCCCACTGCTTCAAAATCTTGACACTGGGAAACTGGAGCCTTAGGTTCACGTCTCTTCTAGAATGAGCCTCTGGCCTTCCCGATTATAAATTGCAGCGTTCTCTCTTCCCTGATATGGATAAGCCACGATGAGCATTATTTTGCCCATTAAATGATTCTGGTCTTCCGCTGAAGGTTTCAAGTTTCCAGTCGGATGAGAATGAGCGGTTCCTATTATTGAAAAGTCTATGGGCAACATGTGCCCTGGAAACGCGGAGAAACCCTTTCCATACGTTGCGAGCGGCGGAATCAGCACTTCTGAAATATTAATTGTGTTTTTGCCTGCCTTACCTCTAAGGAGAAGGATTGTTTCTTTGGGATGAAGCCTTCTGGCACTTTCCAGAATCATTTGAAGCAGTTCTTTCGACATCGTCACTTTTGTGCTCATGGCTCTTATCCATGCAGATTGGGTCGGCATCTTTCTAATAATCTTGTGCCTTAAAAAACAATTTAGGTGAAATCCTTTAACATGGTTAAGTTGAAGGAGGACAGTTGGGCATGGCTGAAAAGGTTTGTCTTGGTGTGGACAAGGCTAGATGGCAGACGTCTCCCTTGCCTGGGCACATTGTTTTGGTGAGTACCGTCAATCATGGTAAGGTTCCGAACGTTGCGCCTAAAAGTTGGGTTTCGACTAGAAACATTCTCGCAACTAAAGAGTTTGTGATTAATGTTCCAAGCGAGGACTTGGCTGAAACCGTTTGGAAAACAGGCGATTCTGAACATGAAGGCTTAAGCAGGTTGAGGAAACTTGGTTTCACTCTCTTTCCTTCGGTAACCGTTGCGCCGCCAAGCGTAAAAGAGTGTAAGGCTCATCTTGAATGCGTTTACGATTCTGACAAAAGGTACGGCGACGAAATCTGGATTTTCGGAGAGATAGTCTTCGCTTGCATAGACGAGAAGGCGCTGCAAGGCTCACAGATTGACCGCTACAAATATCTTAATCCTATTTTCTATTTGGAAGAAGAAACATATGGCACGCTTGGCGATATGCACATTATAAAGACGAGAAAAGTGAGCCCAAAGTGAAAGATTGGAGACTTCTGAAACTGGAAGTGAATGATGCGTTCACAAACATGGCTGTTGATGAAGCCATAGTAACCGCTAGAATCGAGGATTCTGTCCCGAACACACTGCGCTTCTATCGTTGGGAGCCTTCAGCGGTTTCGGTTGGTCGTTTTCAAGACGTATTCAATGAAGTCCAGGTTGAGAATTGTAAGCGACACGGCGTCGACATTGTGAGGAGAATAACAGGCGGCGGAACCGTTTACCACGACCATACAGGCGAAATCACTTACAGCGTCGTTGCAGAAGAGAAGAGCTTCGGAACCACTGACGTGGTCTACGCTTATAACTCAATCTGTGATGGGCTTATAGAGGCGGCTAGAATCCTCGGCGTCAAAGCGGGCTTTAACCCAGGCGACCCAAAGAACTGCCCCAACATAGCTATAGGACAGAAGAAAATCTCGGGCAGCGCCCAGTTTCACAAGGGCGGCGTTCTCCTACAACACGGCACGTTTCTTTTAGACACTGACTTGGAAAAAATGTTCACTTTCTTGCGGGTTCCATGGGCAAAAACCATCACCGATGTTGTTTGCGTGGCACAAGAACGATTAACATCAATCAAAAAACAACTGAATCGCAATGTAAGTGTTGAAGAGGCTTATGAAGCCCTGATTCAAGGATTCCAGAAAGCCCTCGGAATAGAAGTCGAAGAAGAAGCTTTAACACCTTATGAACACCAGCTCGCTTCAAAACTCAGAAAAGAAAAATATTCAACAGACAACTGGAACCTAAAGGGCAAGAAATGACTCTTTTTGTCTACTAGAAGATTTTTTCACAAGTTGTAAATTAAGCACATAATCAGTCACTGCAAACTGCAGGAAAATTCGTTAAAAATAACACTCTAATGCAGAGAGAAATAACAACTAAATCAAGACTAAACCACCATAGTAGAAGAAGGCTAAAGGCACTGTTCCACTTCTGAAATTCTGCTTCCCAGCAAAGCGCATGTTAGTGTTACTTAAGGCGCAGTTAACACTAACAAGCACACAAAATTTTTTTCACGCACTAGATAAGCCTAGTCTAATCACTCAGATTATCTCCGCTTCCAGATACGTCTGAAAAGCCCTGACCACACGAACATCAACAAACCTCCCAAACAATGACCTATCCCCACTCTTAACTACAACTGGCTTGTAAGCAAAATTCCGCCCAATAAACGAATCAGGCTGCTTTCCCCGTTCATCCACGAGAATGCGACCCTTCCAATTCACCCATGCCCTATTCTTCTCTAACGAGATGTTTCTCACCAAACTCGTCATTCTCTCGCTTCTCTTCTTCACTTCCAAAGGAGCAACCTTAGGATTCATCTTTTCAGCCAACGTTTTAGGTCTAGCAAAAAACTTTGAAACATTAACGATGTCGGGTTTAACATCATCAATCAACCGCAGAGTACGCTCAAAAGCCTCAGCGTTCTCGCCGGGAAAACCACAGATTACATCAGTCGCAACAGTAATGCCAGGAATAGCCCTCCTAAACACATCAACAATGCGTTTAAAATCTCCAACTGAATAATGACGGTTCATCCCCCTCAAAACCTCATCGTCACCGCTCTGCACGGGCAGATGCACAAACTTGAAAACATGCTCATTCTTGAACGCCTCCAATAACTCAGGCAGCATGTCCAGAACAAAATTGGGCGTCATCATGCCAACTCTAACCCAAAACTCTCCATCGAGCTCACAGACTGCCCTCAGCAGATCTGCCACGTTGACGCCTATGTCTTTCCCATAACAAGCCATGTCCTGTCCAGTCAACCAAACCTCCTCGACGCCCACATCTAAATCGAGCCTAACACGCCTAACAACCTCATCTATGCCAGAGCTACATAAGCGACCACGCGCAAGGACAACGCAGCAGTAACTGCACGAACCCAAACAACCATACGCCACAGGAACAATGCTCACCACAGGGTTCGATGGGCGTCGTGGCAAATCCAAACACGGCTTAGACTCAGCGCTTCGGTTCAGCCAAACAACCCTTTCTTTGTTAACAACTCTATGCACTGCCTCAGCTATACTGGTGGCACAGCTTGGACCCAACACAGCGTCAAACTCAACCTCAGCTTCCAACCGCTCAAAATTGATAAGAGGCAGACAACCAGTCACTATAAGCCATTGCTTTTTTGTGTCCGCTGCTCTCTTCAAGACTTCAATCATTCGGTTCTCGGTAGGCGTCTTAACCGCACAGGTGTTGTAAACCAAAACGTCAGCCTCCTCGACGGCCTCAACAACTTCAAAACCTGCGTTTAGCAAACAGCCCGTCATAAACTCTCCATCAGCCAAGTTGGAAGAGCAGCCGAAACTTCTCACAAATACCCTACGGGACTCACGCCTTTCACTCATAAAACTTCAACCCACCGAGAACAAAGCAAACTCAATTTACACACAACCTAAACGTTTAATCAATCAACGAAAACATAAGCATTCCTCAAACCTGCAAATTACACAAAGCCGCAATAGAAAAATAGAAAAGCTTAAAAAGAAAGGTCTCAACATGTTTAAATCATGTTTGAATCTTAATATATAGAAATATAACTTTTCTCGCGTTCTCAGTTGCTTTTGCCTTGCGGAGAGTTGTGGGAGGTGTTTGGGTGAAACTGATAACGCTGTATCTTCCTGAACCCTATATTAAAGCTTTGGACAGTTTGGTGGATGAACGCTACTATCCGAACCGTGCTGAAGCAATTCGAGTAGCGGTGCGTGATCTTCTGAGCGCTGAGGTTTGGAGGAGAAACGCGAGTGGCTAAGTCGCAGAGAGCAAAATCGCAGAGCCTTCAATGCCACAAAAAAGCTTTTGAAAGCTCAAGCGACGCTTCCAGATGTCGCATCATGATTGTGGGCATCGGTGGCGCTGGAAACAACACGATCAGCAAGCTTGTGGAAAACGGGCTCTCCGGAGCCGAATGCGTGGCTATAAACACTGACTTACGGGATTTGAATTCTGCAAGCGCAACTCGCAGGGTTTTGATAGGCGAAAAAGTAACTCGGGGCTTAAGCACCAACGGCAACCCTGAGATTGGAAAAGCGGCTGTAGAGGAATCGAAGCTTCATATAGAAAAATTGCTCGATAACGTGGATGTGGTGTTCATCGCTGTTGGCTTAGGCGGCGGCACAGGAACGGGAGCAGCCCCAATTATTGCCAAGATTGCAAGACGAAAGGGCGCTGTCGTTGTTGGAGCGGTTACAACACCTTTGAAAACAGAAACAAGTCGAATAGAACATGTCACTCGAGCGTTAGATGAGATGCGAAGAACATGCGACACTGTTGTGGTAATCGACAACAACAAAATCATGGAACTGGTTCCCCAGCTTCCAAAAACCGAGGTCCTAAAAGTCACAAATCAAGTGTTAGCCAACATGATAAAAGGCATTGTGGAAACCCTTTCATCGCCCAGCCTGATCAACTTGGACTTCGCAGACTTCAAAACAATCGTGAAGAAGGGTGAAGTAGCGGTTGTAGGAATGGGCGAATCCAACGCAATCAACAGGGCAGAAGAAGCAGTTCGAAACGCTTTGGAAACTCGCCTTCTCGACACTGACTATTTTGACGCCAAAGCAGCGCTTGTTCACGTCAGCGGCGACCACAACATGACGATTGAAGAAGTTAACAGAGTCGGCGAAGTCGTCAGAGAAATGATTGGTGAAAAAGCATCTGTTGCTTGGGGTGCACGAGTGGACGATAGAGCTGAAGGCATTCTGAAGGTTACACTCGTCATGACAGGAACTAATTCACCATACATACTAAACAAGTGGGGGAACATCGTGCCAAAACTCTACGACATTGAATCATCGTTTTCCGAGCCTGAAAAATCCTTATCAATCGATCTGGGATTGGATCAGATCGAAAACTTTGAGGACTAACCTCCTCCAAGTTTCCTTTGTACGTTAAACTTTATTCTTTGAAACTTACACGCCCAACTTATTGGTTTTCCCATGGGAACAGTTTCACCATTTTTTATTGCCTCGATTATTTCATACTTGTTTGAATCGGCGTTAATTATCGTGTAAGCGTTTCCAATTTCTTGTGGGTGATGGGCGTCGCTGCCTGCTGTTTGTGGAAGCCCAACACGACGGGCAAGTCGCTGGCTTAGGTAAGTTGAGAGAAAGAATGGGAAAGCCGCTGAGTTTATGACCTCTACAGCGTCGAGGTTTGAAGCCGAAGAGGTTTTCAGGTGAAGTCCGTTTTTGAGGACAGTTGCGGGATGAGCGATTATGGCTATTCCGCCTAATTGGTGAGTCCTTTCAACGGTTTCTGAGAGGCTTAGTCTTGGCTCTATTTGTTCTGTGACGTTTAACGCCAGAACATGCCCTTGTAAAGTGCTGATTTCGATGCCCGGAATAACCAGTAGGCGTTTTTGTTTGATGAGGCTGAGCGCTGCCCTTATTGTGTCGTGGTCTGTTACCGCAACTCCGTCGAGTCCTCTTTTTTTGGCGTATCGTACCAGCTGTCTAAGAGTGGTTGTGGCGTCTCCTGAATAACGTGTGTGAGTGTGCAAATCGATTTTTAATGGCAAACTTTGTTTCACTTATCTTATCTTGCTTCCAACTTTGACTGTTCGGTCTGGCAGGAGCACAGACACGGTTTTTTCGTCCTCGGCTGCGAGTATCATTACGTTTGACTCGATTCCGAACATTCTTTTGGGTTGAAGGTTAACTATCACTGCGGCTTGTTTTCCCTCTAACTCTTTTGAAGAATAATATTGAGCGATTCCCGCTACCGCCTGACGGGTTTCGCCGCCTCCCACATCAATGAGCATCTTAATCAGGTTTTTTGAACCAGCAACAGGCTCCGCCTTAATTACCTTACCTACACGCAGGTCCATCTTAGAGAATTCTTCAAAGGAGACGATTTTTTCTGCCATGTTGACAACATCCTGACGATTTACTTTTTGGAAACGAAGACTTGCCTTATTTGTCTTGTGCATAAACGATTTTCTCAAGGTTGGGCAGCGGCAAGTCTTTGGAGTTTCTGCCTTTCCTCCTTAATGTCTTCATCCGGGATTTTTTGAAACAGCACTTTGGGCTCTTTGATTCGGTGTCCGCCTTCTATTTTTAGTTGCGACGCTGAAATCCAATTTTGCTTGTGAACTGAACCCTCTAGGTTGAGCTGCTGCCAGAGTTTTTCGGCTGAAAACGGCGTGTAGGGCTCAAGCAGAATGGCAAGGCTGCGCACAGCGTTGACGCATAGGTAGAGGCAGGTTTTTGCTTTCTCCCTGTCGGTCCAGGGTTGTTTTCGTTGGAAGTACTGGTTGCAGAAAGTGGAGAATTCAATTATCTTTCTCAAGCCTTTGTTAAGCTCTATTCTATCAATTTCTTCAGCAACATCTGTGGCTATGTTTTTAATCTTCTCTTCAAACTCCCTGTCTGACTCATCATAGGCGGTGGGATTCGGAACCTTTCCTTCGTAGTTTGTCCACACAAAAGTTAATGTTCGATGGATAAAGTTTCCAATATTTGCTAATAACTCATTGTTGATTCTCTTCTGAAAGTCTTCCCAATCGAAGTTCACGTCTAATTGACTGTAAGGAGTAATCGCAGCCAGATAGTATCGCAGGTAGTCTGCTGGAAACTTGTTCAAAAAGTCGCGTAGGCTAACGTACCAGCTGCGGCTCTTAGAGAACTTCTGATCCTCAAGGAGGAAGTAGCCTCTGGTTGGGATGAAATCGGGCAACTTGAACTCGTCAACACCCAACCTCATGGCAGGCAAGAACAAGTAATGGTGATAAACGATGTCTTTCCCGATGAAATGATAGATTTTCGAGGAGTTCCACGCTTTTTTTCCATCTTTTCCTCTCTCTGCGAAGTATTTGAGCGCTGTTGAAATGTAGCAAATGTGGTTGTCAAACCAGACGTAGAGCACTTTGCCCTCAGCCTCCTTCAGAGGGATGGGGACGCCCCAAGTTATGTCGCGGCTGATGTCCCAGTCTCTTAGCCCTTCTTTTATCCAGTTAAGCACGTAGTTTTTGACCTCTGACTGAAGATTCCTGTTTTCTGTTAACCATTTTTTGAGAGCGTCCGAGAATTTTGTGAGCTTGAAAAAGTAGTGTTCGCTCTCCTTACTTGTCGGTTTAGACCCGCAGATGGCGCAGTGAGGGTTCAAGACTTCTCCTGGCTGAAACGTTCTTCCACACTGTTCGCAACTGTCAGAGTATTGGTCGGTTGCGCCGCAGTAGGGGCAAGTTCCCTTCACGTATCGGTCTGGCAGAAACTTCTTGCAGTTTTCACAGTAGGGTTGCAGGATGACCTGTTTGAAAATGTAGCCCTTTTCATAAAGTTTCTTGAAGAAGTACTGCGCCAACTCTTTGTTTTCTTTTGAGCTTGTCTTGTAGAATATGTCGAATGATATTCCTGCATCGGCGTAGTCTCTTTGGTCGGTTTCGTTCCAGTGAGCCACAAATTCTTCGGGGCTTATTCCTTTCTTTTCAGCTTCAACAAGGATGGGGGTTCCGAAATCGTCTGTGGCGCCTACATGAATGACGTCGTCGCCTTTGAGTCGATGATATCTTACGAAAATGTCTGCTGGAAGATACGTGGAGGTGATGTGTCCTAGATGGATTTCGCCGTTAGCGTATACGAGGGCGGTTGTGACAATAATTTTGTCGAGTGTAGTGCACCTCCAATTGCACTTCCTATCATGTGTTCTATGCTTATACTTAAACACAACGGAGTCCACATTCAGACCTGAACAAAGATAACACCTATAAAGAACAATGAAGCATGCATAACTTCTTTAGGCTGAGAGTGAAGCGCATAAATGACTTCTCGAAAACGAATTTGGATTGCCAGAGACTATCTGAAATGCAGCGGGTGCCGAAAATGCGAAATCGCCTGCTCCCTCCACCACGAAAAAAGAATCTGGCCTGAAGCGTCAAGAATCCGTGTTTTCATGCTTGTTCCAGGCGCCGAAGTTCCCCACCTATGTGCCCAATGCGAAGATTATCCATGCGTCAAATCCTGCAATATGGACGCCTTATCAATCAGTAAGAAGACTGGAGCAGTGCTTGTAGATGAAGAGAAATGTACCGCCTGCGGCGCCTGCATTGAAGCTTGCCCTGGAAGGGTTCCACACCTTCATCCAGTCAAGAAGGCTATTTTGATCTGTGACCTCTGTGATGGACGACCAGAATGCGTCAAAGTCTGCCAAGAAGGAAACTGGGACGCCCTAGAAAAGGCGACTCGAAGCGGGTGGCAGATTTTCAAGGTGCACGCACGCAAGCCTGAGGAGATAACGCGCGAGTTGGTGAGCAACCTCTACGGCGAAGCAGGGAGGGAATACATCTAAATGCGCGGATACGCTGGCAAATTTTTAGACATCGACCTAACAAATGAAAAGATAAGAGAAATCAAACTCGACGAAGACATTCTGCGTAGTTATATTGGAGGACGAGGCTTAGCAGCCAAGATTCTCTGGGACAGGCTCGGCGAAAAATGGGAAACCGTTGACCCTTTCGCACCCGAAAACGTGCTAACAATTTTGACTGGTCCCCTGACAGGTTTCTTTCCAGGCGGAAGAATCTGCGTGTCGGGCAAGTCGCCTCAAAGCAATGGAATGGTGGGCTCAACTGTGGGCGGAGAATTCGGAATCGATTTAAGATGCGCTGGATACGACGGTGTAATCATCACGGGCAAGGCTTCTAAGCCTTGTTACATCAAAATCTTTGAAAATGACGTTTCTATTGAAGATGCAAGCCACGTTTGGGGCAAGGATGGTAAGCATAGTCTCAAGCTTCTCACAGAAGAAGGAAGAAGAACGCTGAAAGCGAGTTTTCCAGAGTATGGAGAGTTAAAGGAACCATCAGTGCTCTACGTCGGACCAGCGAGTGAAAACAAAACCAGAATTGCGGCGGTGATGGCGAAGTGGACGCATGCGGCTGGGTACGGCGGCTACGGTGGAGTAATGGGTTCGAAGAATTTGAAGGCTATCGTCGCTAAGGGCTTGGGTCCATTGCCCGAAGTGGCAGACATAGAAAGACTAAGTGAACTAATCAAAATCGCTGACAAAGAATGTTACAAAGCCAAGCTGTTCCGAAGGTGGGGCACAGGCGCAGGCGGCTACGTAGTCGGCGCTAAAAATAGTTCGGAACCCGTGCGGAATTGGCAGGAAGAATGGCACGACGAGAAAAGCTATGCCGTGGACAAGTTTGAGCAGAGGCTGTGGGTAAAGCGATATTGGGCGGATTACGGCTGTCCAACCAGCTGTCTAAAGATTGCCACGCCTAAGACGGGCGAGTTTAAAGGCGCTATCACAGACAACCCAGACTATGAGATGCAAGCCTTCCTCGGACCGAACTTGGGCATTTTCACGCCTGAGGACAATGTTTACTTGTCTTCTTTAATCGACGATTTAGGCTTTTGTGGAATACAAACTGGAAACACGTTGGCGTTTGCCGCTGAATTGTATCAACGCAAAATAGTGAGTCAAGAGGACTTAGATGGCATCCGGCTTGAGTGGGGAAACACAAAAGCGTTCGCTGAACTCGCTAAGAAAATTGCCAAGCGAGAAGGAATCGGAGCCATCTTTGCCGAAGGCTCTTACAGGGCTGCGCTTGCTCTTGGAAAGAGAAAAGGTATGAACCTCACGGTCTATGCGGTTCAGGAAAAAGGGATGGCTATCGGCGCTCATGGCATACGAAGCGGCAGAGACTATCCGTCGAACATAGCCTACGCTTGCAATGTGCAGGCTGGCGACCACACGTCTACCGCTGAGATTGCAAAAGAAAACACAAACACGGAGTTGAACGACATACTGCATGACTCAGGCGTCTACTGCAACTTCAACACTTTTGCTGTCAGCATCGACCGAGTCTGGGAGTTTTTCGAAGCAGTCACAGGTTTGCAAACGCTGCGGCAAGAATGGTATCAAACTAATGGGCTGAGGATACTCAATATGCAGAGAGCAATGCTGTTGCTCGGAGGACCAGACTTGAAATGGAAGGCAGGCACAGATGACGAAAACCCACCTAGATTCTACGAACCGTTACCATCAGGACCATACAAGGGCAAAACGGTTGACAAAAAATCGTTCGAAGAGGCAAAGCAAGAATATTATGAGGCAGTGGGTTGGGACAAAAACGGCTTGCCCAAACCAGAAACCCTCACAAAATTGGGACTGCAAAACATGGAAATCAAACTCAAGAAAGCAAAGATTCTACCTAATTAAACAGTTATGAAAAAAATTATGTGATGCTTACGTTTTGGATTTGAAAGTATCGTTTGGCAAGGAATCTGATGCGTTCTGCGTTGCGTCCGTTTTTACCTATAGCGACTCCTTTGTCTCTTGGGTTTACCGCAACAACCGCAATTGACGTGCCGTCTGGACGCTCAGTGATGCGTATTTCGTTTACACGTGCTGGTTTCAATGCGTTCTTAATAAACTGCGTAGGGTTACCCGAGTGCTCGATTATTTCGTGTTTTTTGCTTGTCATTTTCTCGAGTAGGCGGATGTTTTTGCCGCTCTTGCCTATGGCGACACCGATGTCGCCTTCCTTAACAATGAAAATGATGCGGTTTTGTTCGTCGTCTACGATGCAGTCTTTCACTGTGGCGCCTGTTATGCTTTCGAACAAGGCTATGTAACGCATTTCTTTGCTGGTTAATCGTATGCCGCTATGCAGTTTCCTCTGTTGCCTCCGTCTCCGATTCCTCTTCCCTCTCGACCAATCTGAGTATGTCTGAATCGCCTGGTTCTCGGATGGTCAAAGCTGAAACCATGAAGGGTTTACCACAGGTTACGCCTAAGTCTATGCTGGAGCCTTTATAAATAACTACTGGGACGCTGGAAAGCTTAGCATAGTATGTTATGTCATCCATAACGTTTCGTGGACAGTTAGACGCCACAACAATAAGTTTGCCCCTTCCCAGCTTGGCTCCCTTGACGGCGTTGTTGGCTCCTAACATGACTTTGCCAGTTTTGACCGCTGCGGAAATGGCTTTGTCCACGTCTATCATTGACTGCTTCCTCGAGCAAGCGTTGACATGTAGAGATCAACCAAACCAGTGCCGATAGGTATGGATTGCCCAACAATAACGTTTTCGGTTACACCCTTCAACGGGTCGCTTTCACCCTTTATTGCAGCGTCGACGATGTTTGGCACCGTTATTTCAAAAGCTGCCCTAGCCAATACGCTGGATTTTTCACCGCTGATCCCGTGTCTTCCTATCTGGCGCACTTCGCCTGTGGCTGTCATAATGTCGGCTACCAGCATGACGTGGCGAATGTCTACATCCAAGCCCTGTTCTTCTAGAACGCCCATGGCTTCTTTGATGATAACGTTTCTTGCCGCTTCAATTCCTAAGGTTTTCGCAATCTCGTGAATGTGATTGGTAACTGTTCTCGTGGGGTCCACACCCATGATTTCCAACACTTTTGGGAGGTTTGAGCCATCGGTGCGGATGACCCATTCGCCCTTCTCCTCTGTGACCAGCACTCTCCGAATGCCAGGTATGCCCTTCACATGGTGAGTAGTAATTTTGTCAAGTAGCTTTCGGGGTTCCACTTTCTTTGGCTTTAGGTATAGCTTATCATCTTTAGTCCTTAACGTGGCGGTGGGCAGACGCAAGACCTCTTGAAGCTCGGTAGGCGTTACACCTCGGTCTTCCATCATGGTTTTGTCAAATTGAATAACAACCTCTTCCAACTCAGGCGCCACGTACATGGCTTTGGCTATATCCTGCATTGTGGTTTGGATGGTATCCCGAGCCACTTCCGTAGCTTTGCTTTTGCTGGCTCTGTGCTCTTTGTCAAGGTAAATCGCCATGATTGGAGTAGAAGGCATCCTTCGTGCGTCAACAATCTCTATGAGTCGAGGCAGACCCAGCGTCACGTTTTGTTCTCGGACACCAGCGTAATGGAACGTTCTCAGTGTCATCTGGGTGCCTGGCTCACCGATTGATTGAGCCGCAACTATTCCAACAGCCTCGCCCGGTTCAACCAGCGCTCGCTTATAGTTTTCCTGCGTTAATTCAATGGCTTTGTCTACGCCTTTTCGTGTCAACTCTTCCTTGCTCATTTCGCTCTTCAATTCATCGACAAGAATAGGCGTGAGTCTATCTTTTGCCTCGTCGACTTTTTCCTTAACGTATTCTTTTGGCGCTGGCTTTCCTTTCTCAATCATGATTCTAATCTGCTCTGCTATTCTGCCCACGTTGACGGCTTTTCCATGGTCGCTTTTGGCTGGGTCCACTCCGTCTTCGCCGTATCTAAATTGGACTATGTCGCCGATTGAGTTTCGCACGGTTCCATCGTATTCTATGCGCAGATGTTCCAAAGCGTTGATTAAGCGTCTTTGCATGTAGCCGCTTTGCTGCGTTCGCACAGCGGTGTCCACCAATCCTTCGCGCCCACCCATAGAGTGGAAGAAGAACTCCACTGGGTCCAACCCCTCACGGTATGAGGCGTCAACGAAGCCTCGGGCTGTTGGCGATGGGTCACCCCATTTGAAATGAGGTAAGGCACGTTCTAAGTAGCCACGCATGATTCGTTTTCCACGAACTGACTGCTGTCCCACAACTGCGGTCATTTGACCGATGTTGAGGCTTGAGCCTCGGGCGCCTGTTTTAGTCATTATCATGCCAGAATTTTCAGTGGCGAAGGCATTTTCCGCTATTCTACCTGCCTTGTCTCGGGCTTCAGCCAATTCGTTCATGACATAGATTTCAAATGAGTCGGCGAGGGTTTGACCTGGAAGACGAGGAAGGGTTCCGTCATTGTAGTCTTTGATTAACTTGTTTATTCGCTCCTCAGACTCGCTTATGATCTGGCGGATTTTTCTTTGTGCAGGTGCTGGCAACTCCATTTCATCGTAGGAGTATGTGAAGCCTCGCATGGTCATGAACATGTTAAGTAATCGGCAAACATGATTTAGAAACGTTCGCCCTGCGGCTGAACCGTAGTCCTTAATTATTCTGTGCAGGAGAGTCTCCGACTGCTCAGCGCCAATGGCAGCTCGATCCATGACTCCAGTTTTAAGAACGCCGTCCTTGATGACAACGTAGGCGTCGTATTCACATTCCTCGCGAAGGCACTTTGCACAGGCGATGCAGGTGTTTGCTTTAAACGCGTAGTTGAGGTCTTTAGGAATGAATAGGCTAAATATCTGTTTGCCAGTCCAACGGGGCTCGGGTTTTTTGATTTCGGGCTCTGGAATGGGACCATCGTATTCCGCGGCAAGTATGAGTCTGCACACCTCTTCCTCAGTAAGCAACGTGGGCTTTCTGGTGAGCAAGTACGCAGCGGTTATAAAGTCTGTTTTGGCGCCTATTATGGGTCCGCCGAATCTGGGTGAAAGGATTTGGTCTTGAACCTGCATTAATAGAAGTGCCTCGGTCTGCGCCTCTTCGCTTTGGGGTACGTGCAGGTTCATTTCGTCTCCGTCAAAGTCGGCGTTGTAAGGTGGACAGACTGTTAAGTGGAGGCGGAAGGTTTTGTGTGGAAGCACCTTCACATAATGCGCCATTATCGACATGCGGTGCAGGGATGGCTGTCGATTGAATATGGCTATGTCTCCGTCCCTGAGATGGCGCTCCACAACAAACATTGTCTCAATAGCCTCAGCGATTTTTTCTCTGTCAGTAACAAACTCGAGGCGAATGCGTTTTCCGTCTGGTCGCACAATATAGAGCGCCCCTGGATACTTCTCTGGACCGTTAATTACGAGTTTGCGCATCTCTTCAATGTTCCAGGATGTGACCTTTTCAGGCATGGAAAGCCGTATGGCTACTTCAAGGGGCACTCCTACTTCGCTTATGTCAAGGTTGGGGTCGGGAGAAATCACTGTGCGTGCTGAAAAGTCAACTCTTTTGCCAGAGAGATTGCTTCTGAACCTGCCCTCTTTTCCTTTAAGTCGTTGTGAGATGGTTTTGAGGGCTCTTCCTGAACGATGTCTAGCAGGCGGAATACCAGAAGCTTCATTGTTGAAGTATGTGGTCACATGGTATTGGAGCAATTCTGAAAGGTCTTGTATGATAAGTGTCGGCGCGCCTGCTTCCATGTTTTCCTTCAGTCGTTGATTAATGCGAATGATGTCAACAAGCTTGTGGGTTAAGTCATCTTCTGAACGAATGCCTGATTCAAGGGTTATCGAGGGTCTCACATAGACGGGTGGAACAGGCAACACCTGCAGAATCATCCATTCAGGGCGAGCACTCTTCGGGTTGAAACCGAACAGTTCAAGGTCTTCGTTAGATATGCGTTCTAAGCGCTCTCGCGTCATGCTGGGCGTCAGTCTCTGGGCTCCTTCTTCAGAAATCTCGTGGAATGTTGTGGGTTTAGTGAACTCTATCTTATATTGAGGAGTGCCACAGTGTGGGCATTCTTTACCTTTTGCTTCTTGGTGAACCTTTTTGTACAGGTCGTCTGGCACTACGCCTAGCAGTTTTCGTGTACGTTCGATTTTTGCTCTTAATCGTGTAATTCGTTGTTCAGATAATAGTATTCGTCCGCAGTTTCGGCAGGTGGCATTCAAGAGGTCGTAAACTATCTTTGTAAACTCCACATGAATGATTGGGACAGCCAGCTCTATGTGTCCGAAGTGTCCTGGGCATCTTATAGCTGTGTTGCCGCAGGTTTTGCATCGTTGTCTCGGCTCCAACGTGCCTAGACGTCCGTCCATTAGTCCAGAAGTGATTGGGGCGCCGTCTTCGTCGTAGGTGTCGGCTGTCTGTATCTCGGCAACCGAGAGCCTGCGGATGTCTTGAGGTGACATGATGCCGAAGTAGAGTTGGTCAACAACTTTGTGAATCGTTTCCTCTGAAACCGCCATGTTTATGCCCTCTCCCTTAACTTGAGTTTGGGCGTTACACAAAGACTCATTAGCTCTTGCAAAAGCAACTTGAAGGCGTAGGATACGACGACTGGTGAAATCCGAGCCTTGTCTTCACACACTCGGCAGATGTACTTGCGCTGTTTGATGTCGTAGAAGGCTATGTAACCACAGTTTTCACAAACGTAGAGCAGATACTTGTCCGATTCTTCCAGCAGTCTGTCTCGCAGTAGCATGGCTGCGCCGTGACCAATCAAACAGTCTCTTTCCATTTCACCGAATCGTAGGCCACCGCCTCTTGCTCTGCCTTCAGTTGGCTGTCTCGTCAACATCTGCACTTGTCCTCTCGCCCTTGCGTGAATTTTATCTGCGACCATGTGGTGAAGTTTCTGATAGTAAACTACTCCCATGAAGATGTCAACCGAAAAACGCTCACCTGTGATGCCGTTGTATAGAATGTCTCGTCCTGTGTGACTGAAGCCCAACTCCTTAAGCATGCGTTTAAGATCATCAGGTTTCTCGCTTACAAATGGAGTGCCATCAACTGGTCTCCCTCTGGCTGCACCCACTTTTCCTGCTATTGACTCTAAGAACTGCCCAATTGTCATGCGGGAAGGCATTGCATGAGGGTTAATGATAATGTCTGGAACGGTACCGTCAGTACTGAACGGCATGTCTTCCTGAGGAATAATCATTCCAATGACGCCCTTCTGTCCATGTCTCGAAGCGAATTTATCGCCTAGCTCTGGGATTCGCTGGTCTCGAACCCTTACTTTCACGAGTTTGCTTCCTTCACCTGTTTCGGTTATGAAAATCTGGTCTACAACGCCAGTTTCGGCTGGTCGCATGTCAACAGACGTGTCGCGCATGGTCGGTCCTTTAACTTCAAACTCCTTATATTCTTCTAAGAATCGAGGCGGGCTTGTCCGTCCGATGAGCACATCGCCGCCGGCTACATCAGATTCGAGGCCGACTATGCCGTCTTGCTCCAGCAGTCGATAATATTGTTCGCCCCTGTAGCCTCTTATGCCTTGTTCAGGCGACACAAACTTGTCTTTTAATCCGCCCAAGTATTGGCGGCATTCAGCCTCATAGATTCTGTAGAAAGTGGAGCGTCCTAATCCTCGTTCGATGGAAGCCTTGTTGAATATGAGGGCGTCTTCCATGTTGTAGCCTTCAAATGAGGCAACAGCCACTACGCAGTTCTGCCCTGAAGGATGGATGTCGTAGCCGATTATATCCATGGGTCGTGTGTCAACCATCGGCTTCTGCGGATAATGCAGTATGTGAGAGCGTGAATCAACTCTCATCAGGAAGTTCGTTGAGTGTATTCCCAACGCTTGTTTAGCCATAGCCGCCTCGTACGAGTTGCGTGGAGACTGGTTGTGTTCAGCGTACGGGATGAGCGACGCGCATATACCAAGGATTGTGTAGGTGGTGATTTCCACGTGAGTGTGTTCACGCTTGATTTCGTTGTAGTTTAATGCAATGTAGAGATTCTCCTCTTCTTCAGCATCAATGTATTCCATGATGCCCTTTTTAACCAGGTCCTCCCAGGTCCATTCGCCGGCGCGTATCTTTTCAATGTGTTCGAATGTTAGTTTTGGAACACCTTCTTCCACGATTATTAGCGGTCGGCGTACTCGTCCTTCGTCGCAGTTGAGGTATATTTCGTCTTTTTCTTTTCCATATTTTTTGGAGAAGTGCGCCACGTTAATTTCTGTTGAGGTTTCTCCAGTGCGCCTTTTCATTCTTATTTCAGCGGTCAGCTCTTCGGGTGTAAGGCTGTAACCCACAAGGTTGCCGTCAACGAAGACTTTGGCGCCTGAAATTTTCACTGAATCGTTCACATCTTGGATGGGGATAACTCCCATTTTATAGAGAGCATGTTTCACTTTTTCTGGATTCACGCTGACAGATATGCATGAGCCTAAAGCGAGGTTTTTGACCAATCCACAGTTTGAGCCTTCCGGCGTCTCGTTGGGGCACAGCCTTCCCCAGTGGGTTGGATGAAGGTCTCGAGCCTCAAAGTTAGGTTGACTTCGACTTAAGGGCGACTGCAATCGTCTAAGATGGCTTAGAGTAGATGTACGATTTGTTCTGTCCAGCAACTGTGTGATTCCGACGCGTCCTCTTCCCCAGTTGCCAGTCGCCACTGCGTGTTGAAGTCTTTCGGTAATTATGCCGGGTCTGACTGCAACCGAAACTGTGAGCAGTTGGCGTTTTACGCCCATGCGTTCAAGCTGATATTTGATGTCTCGAGCTAGGTTGCGGAATGCGATGCGGAACAAATCTGCCAACAATGGTCCTGCTAGCTTCAAGCGTTTGTTTTTGAAGTGGTCTTTATCGTCTGGTTTGCGTTTGCCCAGTTTCAGCTCAACGACGCGGTTAGCCATCTCGCCAAGAAACAATGCTTTTTCTCTTCGCCTGTCTGGAGTGCGACCAATGTGGGGTAGAAAGTTGCGGTCGAGTATGCTCTCGGCTTTTTGGCGTCGGTATTCCTCGACTTGGCCGTGCGCTACACGGCTTCCAATGTACATTATGGCATCAGCAACTGTGTCGATGCCTAAAGCTTTTTCAAAGGACGGTTCAATCTCGCTCTGAATGATTTTGTCGGGTGAAACTGCTTCAGCTATTTCTTTGTCAGACTTCAACCCTAATGCCCGCATGACGATTACGAGCGGTATTTCTGTGGGGACTCCAGGCATGGAAACGTAGATGCAGCTGTCTGATTTTTGACGCAGTTCGATGCGCGCTCTGAAACCAACAGTTGTCGAAAAGATTTTGGCTTGATAAACAGGTGATGCGCCTCGAGTGTCGATGTCCACTAGAATGCGGTTGGGTGCAAGGTCTTCGAGAGCCACGATAACTCTCTCGGACCCGTTGATGACAAAGTAGCCGCCTGGGTCGTTTGGGTCTTCACCGTGGGCGACAAGCTCTTCTGGTAAGAGCTGGGATAAGACGCAGAGTTTTGATTTCAGCATGACAGGCAAGTTGCCGATTAAAACGAGTTCTGTTTCTTGTTCTCTTCCATCGACGATTGGGGTCATTTCCAAAGAAAGTGGAGCCGCATAAGATAGATTGCGAAACCTGGCTTCAAGCGGATAAATTTCGTGTTTTGTGCCGTCGACCTCTGTGATGTAAGGTCCGCTTATCTTAGACTGCGGGTCAATAATCCATATCTGTCCGAGTTTTATTTTGTATGGTTGCTCGGGCACTTCGATGTCGATTTCGCTGATTTCGCTGATTACTTCCTGTAAGCCTTTTTCGATGAATTCGTTGTACGAGTCTAAGTGTTGTCTAACTAAGCCTTTTTCTTTGAAGAAGGCTTTCTGGAGCATGAGAAGGTCGTCTTGAGTTAACGAAGCTTCCATTTTACATTGTCCTCCTTACACTTTCATTTACTGAGTTATCTACAGGGGAACGGATAAGGGCGGGTTTTTTCAAACTTGGAGGTTCCTCCAACGGGCCGGCGTCATCCGACCCGAAAAATCGGGTCTTCAAGCATAACAGTCCCATATATATGGGTGTGCTCAAACGTAAACATAACATCAAACTAATAAACTTTGCTAAGTAAATTTTCTGCACTACCCATATCTTATGCCCTCTTCTTTTTCCACAGTTGCCTACGGCGCAGAAGACTGCTGTTGCTCATTTTTCAAGTGTTATTATATTGGCTTTGTTTTTGCGTATGCATCATGTATTGCCTTAGTCTGGGCAGCAGTTAAGAGAGAATTTTTAAGGGTTGGGTCGTTGAGTTTTGACGCTGTCGTTTCTATGAGTGCCATAGCTTGTGCATAATGTTCATTGGCTTCTTGCGGTTTTCCGTGTTTTTCGAGCAAAAGACCGAGTGAGTAATGGATTTGCCAAAGTATGGGTGGGTTG